>Ga0206118_100125_pt1 | contig 95193 bp, 86 predicted proteins | sample 3A20Ametagenome_FD_177999 | JGI IMG/M metagenome (GOLD analysis project Ga0206118, IMG submission 177999) | Enriched microbial communities from leaf-cutter ant dump, University of Wisconsin, Madison, United States - 3A20A | ecosystem: Environmental > Terrestrial > Nest > Insects nest > Nest dump... | reverse complement strand
AGAACGAAACAAATCAAAGCGATTCTCAGCAAATATAAAAACCTCTGTTCCAATAAGATTTTCAGAGTTGAAGACCGAAGACATTTAGAAAAAATGCTTCCGGAAGAAAAGCAAAAAGAAGACTGGAAACCGAAAATTGAATTTGAGAGCGAGCTTCAGAAAAAGCTGAGAGAGGTGTTCGGTATTGACGTGGTTTTTCACCATAAAGACGGGCAAAATCCATTTGGATATACCGTGATTGACCACACATCTGGAAGTGTTTACAAAGGCAGTGAGATCATGAAAATGAATGATTTGTTTGAGTTTACTACCGAAGCAATGGACAAAAGACTATTTGAAAGTATGAAAGATTTTAACATAAGAGATAACGCCTCGAAACAGGTTTTGACAGCGCATTTACGGCGGGAAAACGATAAAAATATTCCAAAAGATTTTATGCTTTTTGAAACCCGGAAAAGAAAGGACAAGGAAACCTTCATTTCCGTAAAAAATGATGTGAAAGCGTATCTCAAAGCACAAAATAAAGATGATGTCCATCTCATAAAATCGGAAGATGGAAAATATTACGCAGTTCATTCAAAGCTGCATTATGTAGGAGAACTGGAATCGTTGATCGGGGAAAAGGAGTTTGAGAAATTCTTAAATCCTGCACAGGCGGAAATATTAACTGAAAACAAAAGCCTTTCGAAAGAACTGAAAAGAAGTCTGAATGATTTGATTTTTCAATTCAGCCAATCATCAGGTTCAGGGAAAGACCCCGCAGAGAATGAGCTTAAGAAAAGACGTAAAAACAAAAAAAGATCATAATATGATAATCACATTTGCTACCCAAAAAGGCGGAACCGGAAAAACCACTCTTGCCATCGCATTTGCTAATTATATGTCCGGAATGTCCTCACGGAAAATCAAGGTATACGATTTTGATTATCAAAAGTCATTTTTCTACAAATGGCAGGAAGATGAAGAATCGGAATTGCCCAAACTGTATGATGTGGAAATCATCGGCGATGAGGAAGATGAACAGCCATTTTCGGATTTGGAAACATTGATAAATCTTAAAGAAAGTGAGGAAATTTATCTCTTCGATTTAGCTGGAACACTCGACCAGAAATACAGCGATCTATTGATATACAGCGATGTGATTATCATTCCTTTTGAATATTCCGATGTATCGGTAAAATCCACTTTGGTGTTTAAAAATCTGCTGGGTTTGTTAGAAAGTGAGGCAGAACGAATTTTTATCCGCTCCAAATACGACAAAGGTTACAAGTATCTCAACCAGCAGGAAATGGACAAAGAACTCGCAAAATACGGCGTACTGATCGAAAGTCCGGTATTTAAAAGAAACTGTTTGCAGACCATTGATACCAGAAAACTGACTTACGAACAGAAATACGCCGTAAAAAAGCCATTCAATGAAATCATAGAGCATATCAACGAATCATTACACATTACCCTTTAAATCAAACAAAATGTTAAAATACTCACTTATCCTTTTAGGAGCCTATTTTCTTTATTACGCCGGAAATATCGTTTACGACCTTTTCCTGAAAAAACAAAAATCCGTCCAGACCGATGAATCGGAAGAATTTTCACTTGCTGATTTAGGACAGACAGACGGTCAGGCTGTAAGCCGGATTGAGATTGAAGATGTTGAAAATATTAAAACTCCAAAATCTTATCTGAAGCGAGAACTTCATCCGGCTGAAAACCCAAACTCCTTTGAGGAAAATCCTGATCTGGAAAAATTAAGAAGAAGATTTGAAGCCGAACAGGATATCGATGAAATACTTCCCGTGCAGAACGAAACTAAGACAGATAATGATAAATCTGACACTGCATACGATTCTTCTAACATAATGAGCGAATCAGCGGAAAATTCCAAAATGGAAGAATCTCCGAGTAAAAAAAACTACTGGAAAGAACTCCTGAATTTATCGGAAACTACGGTACAGTTAGTTGCCAACTACGACGGACAAAAAGTATATCACTCCACAATTTAGTTACGCACTTAATATATGAACACAACCTAAAATTTTTTAATGATGAATTTAAAAACACAAATGATGACAAAAAAAAATCTCTTAACAATGGCAATGGTAATGCTTGCCTTTACTCCCGCCTTTGCACAGGGTGGTGCCACCGCCATCTCGAATGCGGCAAATGATATCAAGGACTATTGGGATCCCATCAAGCTGATCCTGAAAGCAGTCGGCGGATTAGTCGGTTTCATCGGAGGTCTTAGAGTGTACAACAAATGGACGAATGGCGACCAGGATGTGAACAAGGAAATTCTCGGCTACGGAGGTGCAATGATCTTCCTTATCGTCGTTCCCGAATTCGTAACCTCATTCTTTGCCTAATATGGGATTCTATCTGTACAAGGGGCTTAAAAAACCCCTTGTATTTTTCGGACTCAAAGGAAAGTATATTATTTATGCGGTCGCAGTTATCGGGGGCGGTGTCGTCTCTGCATTAATCTTATCAAAATTCGGATTGCTGGGCTCTTTACTGGGATTAGCAGTAACCGCCGGCGGGGTTTATCTCATCTTCAAGAGGCAGGACAAATATGGTCTTTATGACAAGACCAGAAATTTCAATCAGATATTCATTTTTCCTAAACGATTAGACAACAAAAGACTTTTAAAAAATGGCAACACTTAAAAAACAAGCATTTGATATTCCCTTTATCGGCTACGATTACGGCAAAGATATGGGTTGGGATTTTGATGTTCTTTTCGGTCAGTACGGAAATCCCATCATTGGTATCAGAATAAAGAATATTGTCGAGCAATATTCGGCAGATCCTGATAATTATCTCCATTTTCATACGGTTTTAAATCAGGTGGTTTCGATTATCGGAGAAGGCAGAATTGTTCAAAAGCTCGACATATTTTCTAAAAAGAGATATACGGCAGAACAATCCAATCAATTTTTACAGCAGAAATATTCCGAACATTTTGACGGACGGCTTTTTAAAACCATCGAAACCGTGCTTTTCTTTACGGATATTGTTGATGATAAGCTGAAAAAGAAAAACAAGCACTACAATTTTTCTGATAAAAGTTATAAAGAACTCCGTGACAAATGCCAGAAGGTATTGATGCTTTTGAAGCAGAATGATTGCGAGCCGCAGTTTTTATTTGAAAAGGATTTTGAATATTACATTTCCGGTGCGTTGTCAATGCAGTTTACTGGTATTCCTGCTTTTGATAACATTAAAAGCAACAACGAACATTTACAGATCGGAAACCGGTTCATCAAAAATATTTCTTACGTTGATGTTGAAAATATTGATCTGCCTTCCGAGATCGAACCTTATTCCGTACTGGGAGGAAACGGAGCCGCTTCAGAAACGGCAGTAGATAATTTTACGTTCATCAACGACCTTGAAGATTACGAAACCATTATTTACAATCAGGTCATTACCATTCCGCTACAGGCACAGCAGCAAAGAGAACTCGACAAGAAAAAGAAAAAGCACGAAGGAGCTGCCAACAATTCTCCGTCCAATGCCATTATCGCGGAAGAAATTCAAACGCTTCTGCATAACATCGCCATTGACGGTCAGTTAGTGGTCAATGCTCATTTCTCCATCTTATTTTCCGCAGAAACACTTGAAAAAATGGAAAATATTCAGTCGATGATTGAAAACAAGCTGTTCACGAAAGGGATTATCGTTTCCAAAAATGCCTATAACCAGCTCGAACTCTTTCGGGCAGCAATTCCGGGCAATGCCACGGAACTTCGGGAATACGATTTATTTATGACAACAAGCGAAGCGGCGTTGTGTTTTTTTTTTAAAGAAAGTTACCCCGTGAATGAAGAATCCAACTTCTATCTGCGATTTACCGACAGACAAGGTGTTCCGCTTAAAATAGACCCGTCAGATTTACCGATGAAAACAGGAAGAATCAATAACAGAAATAAGTTTGTTCTCGGACCGTCCGGTTCGGGAAAATCCTTCCTGATGAACAATATTGTAGAGCAGTATCTCACTTACAATTACGATGTAGTCATTGTTGATACGGGAGATTCCTATTCAGGAACCTGCAAGTATAAAGGAGGACGATACATTCAATACACGGAAGAAAAACCGATTACGATGAATCCTTTTTTAATGGATAAAAAGGAGTTTAATATTGAGAAAATCGAATTTTTAACCAATCTGATATTTCTGATTTGGCAAGGTCCCGATGCTTCGATGTCGGCGGCACAGAAATCCATTTTGGATAATGTGCTGCTGTCGTATTATCATCAGTATTTCAATAAAGGAACGCAGTGGTATGAGAGTAAAAGTTCGGAAGAATTAATTCTATATCTGAATAAATACAACATTCACGAAGAAGATATCTATGCAGAATATGACAATGAAGTGAACGGACAAAATACCTATTACGATATTTTGGGAATCGCTTTCGATGCCGGTGCAGAGGAAATCAAAGAAGCCGGAAGAAAATTGTTGAAATTCTATCATCCCGATAAAAACATGAATAATCCCGATTACGACAGTGAAAAGTTTTATCAGGTTTATGAAGCGTATGAAACTTTGAGTGATGAAGACCGAAGAAAAATATACAACGAAACCCAATTGATTCTCATTAAATCGAATGAAATCATCAAAAGACCGGAAACCGCCGAAGAATGGAACGAATCCTTCAGAAAATCTATCATCAAAAAAATCAGGGAACTCGAAGAAAAGCTTGAAGCCAAAGAACTTTCCTTTAATGGATTCTACGATTACTGTGATAAATTTCTGCCGCTTTATCTGAACAATAAAAAACACGCCATCACAGAAAGAGAATTTAATCTCCGGACTTTTTTATTTGTGCTGAAGGACTTTTACAAAGGCGGGCGATACGGAACCACCCTGAACGAATCTGCCGATAATACGCTGTTTGACGAATCATTCATCGTTTTTGAAATCGACAATGTAAAGGACAATCCGAAGCTGTTTCCGATTGTAACGCTGATTATTATGGATACGTTCATTCAGAAAATGCGACTCCGAAAAGACCGCAGAAAAGCCCTGATTATCGAAGAAGCGTGGAAAGCCATTGCTTCAAAACTAATGGGAGGTTACATTTTATATCTCTATAAAACGGTGCGGAAATTTTGGGGAGAAGCTGTGGTTGTAACGCAGGAGCTGGACGATATTATCGGAAATGCGGTGGTAAAAGATTCCATCATCAACAATTCTGATACGTTTATTTTGCTTGACCAAACCAAATTCAAAGACAACTTTGACAAAATCGGTTCGCTTCTGTCGCTAAATAAAGTCGAGCAAAACAAGATTTTTACCATTAATAATCTCAACAACAAATTCGGAAGAAGCCGATTCAAAGAATTTTATCTGAAGCGGGGTTCCAAAGGAGAAGTGTATGGCAATGAAGTATCCCTTGAGCAGTATTTGACCTACACTACGGAGAAACCCGAAAAATCCGCAGTTGAATACTATGTGCAAAAATATGGAAGCTATGACGAGGCATTGCTTAGGATTGTCGATGAATTGAAAAATTTCGGGGACAGCCTGGAAAATTTGGTGTCGCTGGTCAATCTGTATCAGAATCCTTTGGATAAAAAGGCGGTTTCCTATTATAAAACGATGAAAAACACCCACAAAGGAAAGAATATTTTCAAAATTATTTCACAGGAATTAGAAGACCGAAGCATCAGTTTTCCGGAATTAATCAACCAACAACACTATGAATATGAAAAGGTTTAGCATTTTATTTTTAGGATTTGGCAGCTTGCTTGGTGCTCAAAACATTTATATCGATCCTACCGTAACGGCAGCGATGATCGTGTATTCGGAAAATCTAAAATCAAAGCAGAATGATGTTATTGATGAAACTTCAAAGTTGAAAAATGCTCAGACGTGGGTGGGAACACAGATGGCAGCGGCCAATGAAATTCAGAATAAAATTTTAAAGGGCTTGAAAGAAGTGTCGGGGACATTACAAAACGGTATTCAGGTAATGGAAATTTATTCCGAGCTCAACAAGTGTTACAATTATTCATCACAGGTTGTGCAATTAGCATCCGCACATCCGCAGTATGTGATTTTCGGAACGAAAGCATCGCAAAAAACGTATGAGCAAAGCCTGAAAATAGTTACCGATGTGACGGATATTCTCGCTTCCGGAGAGCTCAATCTTGCGACAGCAGGAGACCGGTATAAAATTCTGCACAATATTTCTGGCAATGTAAAAACACTCAAACTTTGGCTTTTAGCCATAAAGCTGCGGCTTGAAAAAGCCAACCGCTTAGGATTCTGGAATTCCATTAATCCGTTCGCAGGATACATCAACACCGACAAAGCCATTGTGGAAGATATAATGAACCGATACAAACGAAATTTTTAAAAACTTTTGTATGAAGAAAATTCTTTTGACCCTACTAATACCTGCTGTCTATGTCATCATGACATCTTCAGGCGGCAGTTCCACTCCGGCGTGGCAGAAAGAAAATGTTTCCTTTCCGATGATGAATCTGGAAATAAAAGCGGCGATGAAAGAACACGACAGGCAAAAGGAAATGAGGCAGGAACAGACTGCCAATACTTCTTTGGAAACCGTCAATAAGACACAATGGAATAATTTCAAAGACAAAGTGGTCAAAGTCCAGGACCGGCTTCGGATTGTTTCATTTGCCATTCAGGCGATACCCACAGGCATAGCGATGAGCAGGGAAATTACCAAAATAACGGATAATCAAACTGCTATTATTAATGAAATTAATACCGCACCATTATCCATTATTGCCGTATTGCCTTCACAGGTTCAGTTTGTTGATGATTTGCAAATGGTAACACGATTAGTGATCGGTATTGTAGTGTCTTACGGAGCCATTAACCAAATGGAAAAATCAGAACGTAAAATTTTGCTGGATTATGCTTTGGGCGAAGTCAAAACACTAAGCCGAAACTCCACTCATATGCTCTTAAAAATAAGAGATATTAAAGCAAAGGTTTTACGGAACAAAAGGGCATTTCAATATTACGTCAACAGGGATAAGCAGGTGGTGGAAAACATAATGAAAAACATTAAATCCTTTTAGATATGAAGAAGATAATAACCATTGGATTATTTACAATTTCAGGAATTACGGTTAACAGCCAGCAGATTGTTATCAATGATAAATTATTGGTTCAGATTTCAAAAAACCACGCTGTTAGGTTAACAAGTGAACAGATGTTTCTGGACTCGTATGAAAAGCAAAACGAGTTGTATAATGACATTAAAAGCAAAACCGCTCAGGTAGTTGCCATTCAGGAATACATCTATCAGCAGTTGAAAAATGTTAATTCCGCCCTTACACAAAGTAAAAAGCTGGTCTACCTTTATCAGTATCTGGGAAAGATCGTGACCAATTCCAACCGGATGATGAATTTATCGGCACAACATCCTGAATATGCCGTCTTGGTTTCAAAATATTACATCGAAATCGGTAAGCAGGTCGTAAAGCTTCAGCAGGAAGTCACGCAGGATATTTTGAACGAAAACAAAGATTTTCTGATGGATGCGATGGACAGGGAAATGCTTATTGAAAAGGTCTTTACCCGTATCAGGAACATTCACGGGAACATTCTCTATATTATTTTACGATTGGAGAATGCTAAGAAAATCCCTTACCTGTATCAGGTTCCGGTACTCCGGAATTACCTCAATATAGACAAAGCCATTGTCGGAGAGATTATTCAAAAATACAAATACATATTTAACTAGAATGATGAAAAAACTATTTAAAAAAATAAACCTGTTGCAGTTTCTGCTGGTTGGAGTCTTACTATTCGGACAAAATAAACTGAATGACCCTTCTATTGTCGCCCAGCATAAAAGAATGACGTATGAAAGCTGGGGCGACTGGCGCCCTTACCCCAAATATTTGTTCGGTATTCAAACCAATTTTGCTTATGCGACCGTTTGGGGTTGGTTATCGCCGAGTATCAATCAGGATTATAAAAACGGCGAAGACATTCGACCTTTAAAGCCGACAGGGATACAAAATCAAAGACTTGCTCAATTAAAATTTCAGGAAGAGGAAGCCAAAAAGATAAAAGCGGCTTCCGATACCATTTACAAAAGAAATGTTCAGGATTTTGCTCATTGGACTTCCGCTACAGTGGATGTCGACCCGTTGTGGCTTTTGTACTACAAACGGATGCTCAAACCCATTACCGAATTTCCCGATACACCGCAGAATTTTATTGAATGGCGGCTGAAAGACCAGCAGACTTATGAGACGCTCAATACCACAGGCACATTGAAACGCCTTCAGGAAGAACTGGATCTCATCAAAGAAAAATATAAAATGTCCCGCTCTATGGATATGCCGAGAGGAAAACGGTTTATGATGTACCACGAAACGCTGATCAGATGGAGAACATTTGCTCAGGAATTAAGGAAGTACAATAATAAGACGACACTTCTTCTGGGGTATAAGAATATTCTGAAAAACCATTCTTCTACAGCTTTACCACAAGGATTTACACCGCAGACCGATAAGCAGATCGTCCATAACACAATGCAGCAATACAAACACCGATATTAAAATGAATAAATACACGACCTCTTTTTTATGCCTTTTGGCACTTTTGCTCCCTGTTTTGGGATTTTCCCAAACCGACAGTGATTACAGCAACCTGCTCCAGTTTTTAAAAGGAGACGGTGCTTTTGAGAAATGGTTTATGGAAGTTTTTACAAAACTCGATAACAGCGTTCAGGACAGTGCTGCCGGATCCGCATTGGTCGGAAGAGCCATAGGCGGTTTGGGAGCATTGATGTATCTCGGATATATGGGCTGGCAAATGGCAGCCGGAGACCGTGAATGGGAAATTACGCCGATGTTGAAACCAATTCTTATAGGATTTACGCTGGTGTATTGGACGGGATTTGTCAATCTGATACAAGCTCCTTTTGAAGCCATTGCACAGCCGGGAATTGCCATTTTCAGCGACATCGAATCGGAAGTAAACGATTTAAGGATTCAACGGTTTAAAAAGCAGCAGCAGTTGCTCGATTCCGTCATCAAGCTGAAAGCAGATGAAGATGCCAAGCAGGACGTCATTAACAATACAGGCAAAGATGCCGATGATTCGTGGTTTGACATCAGTGAGGGATTGGATAAATTGATTCAGCCAATCAAGGAATGGCAGATCAGAATGGAATTCCAGCTTCAAAAATTAGTTGCTGAAATCATTGAATTCGTATGCCTTTCCATTCTACGGGTTTGTGTTTACCTTATCTTCTTTATCCAAAAAATCTGGGCGTACATTCTAATAATACTAGGACCAATCGCCGTTGGGATGGCTCTCATTCCGGGATTTGAAAACTCATTGTACAGCTGGGTTTCGAAATTCATCAACATCAATTTGTACACTTTTGTTGCCTATACCATTATCAATATCGGTCAACAGCTGATCGCTTCCGGATATACAATGGAAATTGAAAGATACGACACGCTTTTGTCGAACGGAACCATTACCAACTTAGATGCGTTGCTGGTTTATGTGAGCAATTCCGGAATGATTTACAACCAGCTCTTTACCTGTGTGGCATATATCGTTACAGGCATCGGGGTTTTAATGACACCTACCATTGCCGACACGATTGTTACCGCTGGAGGAGCCGGAGCAATGACCAAAATGAAAAATGCCGCAGGAAGAGTGGCAGGCAGTGCCAAAACCGCTGTTATGGCGGTTAAAACAGGAGGAGCTTCCGCTGTAGGAGCAGCTGCAAAATCAGCAGCAGCAGGTTCTGCGTCAGGAAGGGTTCAAAATGCTATGAAAAACGGAAAATAATCTTAAAAATATTCTAAAATAATGCTTATTAAAAACATAGAACAAAGAATTAAGATCAACAAGATTGTTTCATTGTCAGCCATTGCTTTTGCAGTCTTCATTGTTATCAGCGGTTTTGTCTTTGCTTACAGAATGATCGAGGATTCCAGAAAATCCATTTACATTCTGGATAACGGCGTTCCGGTTTTGGCAAAGCAAACCGATGTTCTGATGAACCGACCTGTTGAATACAAAGCCCAGATTGAATTGTTTCATCGGTTATTCTTCACACTTGCTCCCGATGATGCTTACATCAAAGAAAATATTCAAAAATCACTGTATCTCATTGATGACAGCGGAAAAAAAGAATATACCAACCTAAGAGAAAAGGGTTTTTATAACCAGATCATTGCTTCCAGCTCAATGGTCAGCATTCACGCCGATTCGATTTCACTCGATATGGAGCAAAAGAAGTTCGCCTTTTTCGGAAAACAGATGATTAGCAGAAAATCATCGGTTATTACCCGAAAACTCATTACCGAGGGCTTCTTTGAAGACATTATCAGAAGTCCTAACAATCCTCACGGTGTGCTGCTTAAAAACTGGCGGATTATCGATAATGAGGAAATTTCAAACCAAACCAAAAATTCTTATTAAAATGAGTGCTTTTTTCAAACAAACCGGGCAAAAATGCCTGAACTGGGCGGTAAAAAATCCCAAAAAGTTCTTTACCTATTCGATGATTTTTCTGTCAGTATCCTTTGCAGGTTCGCTGATACAGGGAATATTTTTCCCTTCCGATGCAACATTTAGAATAAAGCCTCCAATTCTTTACTCCAAAAGCGGAGCAACTCAAAATGCTGTAAACAACGATAAGGAAATGGAAAAAATTGTAAATAAACTCAAAACTTTAAAAGTAAAAAGAGAACATAACGCATTACAGAAGGAGGACAGCTTGAGAATCGAATATCTGTATAACCAATACCAACAACTAAAAAATGCCGGTAGCACCGGAGGCAATTTATCTAAAAATCAAAAATAAATGAAAAAAATCAACTTTAAAGAAAAAAAATATGTTCTGCCGCTTTTGGCTTTGCCCTTCCTTTTTCTTTTCCTCTATGTAGGTGCTCAGTTTACGAAAGAGGATACATCGGACAAGGATAAGCCGAAACTTTCCCTATCACTTGGAGAAACGCAGGATTCTATTATGACTAAAAATGATGCCTACGATGTGTTTTTCAAGAAAGACGACAACCGAACAATGCTTGGCGGACTGGACAAGGAACAGGATAGTTTGCTGAGCTACGAAGACCGGTTATCATTAGAACAAAAAAGGAAAATAGATTCCTTAAAAGCCGTTTCCAGAAGACAGAATAATTATCAGTCAAAAGGAAATCCGTCATCTTATTATAATCCCAAAAATCAGAATGACGAGGATTATAAGAGGTCTTCGGACATTATCCGGATGCTGAATGACAAGTCTTACGGAAAACCGGAAAATGATTATGCCGATACGTCAAAAGAAAAGACACAAAGTGTCCAGCAAGACCCCGTTAAATATTTGAAGCAGCAGATGCTCGTGATGGATTCGTTGGAAAAAGCAAGAGACCCCGAATATCAAAACAAACTCGTGGCAGAGCAGAAACTCAAAACCAATAAAGAAAAAATGGACGAGTTTCTTAATTCTACATTCAATGTGAGTAAATCGGGAATTAATGGCGGATTCAATGCAGTTTACAAAGAAAAAGAAAACAGTTTTATCAAAGCCGTCATTGATGAAAACAACAAAGGGTATCTGGGAAGCAGAATCCGGTTCCGATTGCTGGAAGACATCTTTGTCGGAAACCGAAAAATAGACAAGGGTTCCATACTTTACGGGCAAATTTCCGGATTTTCAATGCAGAGAGTTGACCTTACCATTGTTTCCGTATTTACCAAAGGGGAAATTTTCCCTGTCAATCTGTCAATTTACGACATCGACGGTATGAAGGGATTGTATGTTCCGCAAAGCGTATTCAGAGATATGATTCGGGAAATGGGGAGCAATTCCGTTCAGGGAACGCAGATGGATATGGGCGGAGAAGGCTTTTTTACCAGCTTGGGTTCCAAATTATTCACTTCGACTTCCAAATCCATTGCCAACCTGCTTAAAACCAATAAAGCCAAGCTGAAATACAACTCTTATGTATTCCTCATTGATGAAAAGCAACTTAAAGATTCACAAAACCAACAAAAAAAATAAAAGAATGAAGACGATATTTTACACATTGTTATTGTTTACAGCCCAATTTCTAACCGCACAAACAGCTACCAAAGAACAGATTATTTCGGATTTGCCCGAACTCGAAATCACGGAAGGAATCAACCTGCATATTATTTCACCCGAACCGATTCAGTATGTGGATTTATCGACTGACAAACTGACGGGGGATTTACCGGCTGCCAATATCGGCAGAATTAAAATTACCGACATTCCGGAAACAGACCCGAAAGAAAAGATAAAAGTTCCTCCTGTATTTTTAAATGGAAACAAAATCGGAGTGATAACGGTTGTAGGACAGTCCTTTATTGCTCAATACAAAGCCGTTTACAGAAGTCCTGAAAATCTGAATATCGTAACCAATATTCACATTCAGCCGGAAGACATGCAGCCCATTGAGTTTGACAAAATGAGCTTTTCCAATTTTGAGTTGAGGAATTTTGCAATGGACATTATTCAGTATAAATCCGAGAAAAAACCCATCAGAGAAGAAAAAAATCTCAAGCTCAAAATCCGGCTCAATAATGTTTATGTCAGGAGTGATTATATCTTTTTAGATATGACTTTCCAGAATAATTCCAATCTGAGTTATGATATTGAGGATTTGAAATTTTCGATAGAAGATAAGAAAATCCACAAAGCAACGAACAATCAGAGTATTGAACTAACACCGATTTTCTGGCTGAATCAGAATAAACATTTTAGAAAGAATTTCCGGAATATTTATGTGTTCAAAAAATTCACTTACCCGAACAGTAAGGTAATGGTGATTCGATTGATTGAAGAACAACTCTCGGGAAGAACCATCGAAATGAAAGTCAATTATTCAGATATTTTAAAAGCTGACACTTTTTAATCATTAACCATTAAAAAAAGTTCCCATTTGGGGACAAGGGCTTATGCAAGAACAACAACATCAGATAAAAATTTACGGATTTCTGCAAAAAGCGGTGTATGCTGTTGTGGCGTTAGATTGTGCTTCATTGTTTTATCTCAATGCCGATGTTCCGGTTATCTCAAATCTGCTGAAAAACTTTTCAAAGATGAGTTTCATTTACCCACCTGTCAATGCCAAATTTGCGACATTGCTTCTGATAGGATTAGTTGCTGTCGGAACAAAAGCAAAGAAAAAGAAAGACCTCAATATTGCCACAGAGATCGTAATTCCGATGGTTTTGGGATTAGTAATGATTTTTTCATCACTGATTTGGCAGAATGAAGCCGGAAATACCGTCATTCCCAAAATATTTCCCGGTCTTAATCTTTATCAGGTTATTTATGGTACTCTTTCTTTTTTGGGAGCAGTCATTCTCCAAATGGGAGCTGATTCTATTTCAAAACTGATGCAGCAGAAAATGGGAAAAGACCGGTGGAATGTAGAAGAAGAGAGCTTTGCTCAAAATCAGGAGCTGGTAAAAACAGATACATCTGTTAATATCCCATATCTCTTCAGATTCAACAAAAAAACGAATAAAGGCTGGATGAACATTAATCCGTTTCGCGGAACAATGGTCATTGGAACTCCCGGCTCCGGAAAATCATTCGGAGTGATTAACCCTGCAATCCGCCAAATGATTGCAAAAGGATTCTGTCTCTGTATTTATGATTTCAAATTTCCCGATTTGGCACAGATTGCCTATTACCATTATTTGCTGAAAAAAAGCAAAGATTCCGGTTATCATTACAATTTTCACGTCATCAATCTCAATGAGGTGGAAAAATCCAAAAGGGTAAATCCATTCAAGAAAGAATATATCCAAACATTGGCAGAAGCACAGGAAATGGCGGAATCAATGGTGTCTTCACTGCAAAAAGGAGGAACGAGTTCCGGAGGCGGTTCCGATGCTTTCTTTACACAGTCCGCCATTAATTTTCTCTCTTCGTGCATTTATTTTTTTGCCACGCTTGAAAACGGAAAGTATTCGGATTTACCGCATATTCTTTCGTTTATGAACAGAAGCTATAAAGAAATTTTCGATACGCTTTTTACCAACGAAGAAATTTTTTCACTCCTTTCGCCTTTCAAAACAGCGTATGACAACAAAGCATTTGACCAGTTGGAAGGACAAATCGGAACGTTGAAAATCTTCCTTTCCCGATTGGCAACCAAAGAAAGTTTCTGGGTTTTCTCGGCAGATGAAGTGGAATTGAAAATTACCGACAGAGAAAATCCCTGTATTCTGATTCTCGCATCCGACCCCGGAACGCAGGATATTAACTCTGCACTTTATTCTTCGGTATTGAACAGAACACTCCGTTTAATCAACTCCAAAAATAATTTACCCGGAGGAATTATCGCTGATGAATTTCCGACCATTTACATTCATAAAATCGACAATGTTGTCGCTACTGCAAGAAGCAACAAAGTGGCGGTATTGCTCGGATTACAGGAAATACCACAGCTCCGCCAATTCTACAAAAAGGAAGTTGCCGACACCATTTCCGCCATTATCGGAAATATCATATCAGGTTCGGCAAGAGATAAAAATACGCTCGACTGGATGGAAAAGATGTTCGGAAAAATCAAGCAGAAAAGCTATTCGCAGTCCATATCGCAACAGGGAACAACAACCAGCATCAACGAAAAAATGGATTTTATGATTCCTGCCGGAAAAATCGCCGCTCTGAAAACCGGAGAAATGGTTGGAATGATTGCACAGGGCGAAGAAAACGATACCGATGAATACAAGACTTCCGCAGTCAATGGCAAAATAAATCTGGATATGAAAGCCATTAAGGAAGAAGAAAAAAACTACGTCAAAATGCCGAATTATTACTCTTTTCTTGATAAGACGGGTAAAGACCGAAAAGAAGATGTATTGATGACCAACTTCAGGAAAATCAATAAGGAAGTCGAACTCATTGTGAATGAAAACATTAAAGCAGAATAATGAAAATAAGTAAACCAAAAATCAAATATTGCGGTGTTTTTATGGCTTTGTTCTTTTATTCGTCGGTGTTTTCACAGTTTAATACTTTGACGCAAAAAGCTGTAAAAAAAGAAGAGCCGTTTCCGAAAACAGAGGGAATTCAAAAAACGGAAAACGATAAACAGAAAAAACCGGAAAACAAAAGGAAACTATTCGGTCCAACAACAAAAGCAGAACTGAAAAGAGAAATCGATTCTTTAAAAAGAGTGATGCTCCAACTCAGTTTGGAAAAGAACGAAGAAAGAAAATTGAATTTTAGAAAAATTGAAGATTCAATGATTAAAATAATGAAAGCAAATATTGAAACGATAAAGAACCCAAGAGAATCCGCCCAAAAATGGGAAAAATCCCCCTTTGGAAGTTTGGAGGCAGATGTTTTTATGCCTTTGAAAAACGGAATGACGGTTACTTCACCGTTTGGAATACGAATACACCCCATTTTCGGAATATCGAAAATGCACAACGGCGTTGATTTCAAAGCCAGCTACGAAAATGTATATGCCGTTTTGGACGGCGTCGTAACAGAAGCCGGCTGGGATTTCAAAGGCGGCGGAAACTATATTAAAATCCGACATTCCGATTCGTTTGTAACCTCGTATCTGCATTTGTCGAAGATGTATTACAAAGCAGGAGAATTTGTAAAAGCCGGATTCATCATTGCTAAAAGCGGAAATTCCGGGAATTCTACGGGAGCACATCTGCATTTTTCCGTAACGGAAAACGGAAAACACATCAATCCTGTCCGTTTTCTCAATGACCTTATCAAAGTAAACCATTTAATCGCTACATATTATGCAAAATGAACAATTACCAACCGAAGATTTGAAAAAATTCGGGATTATCAAGGAAGACCTCTCATTCTCGAAAAAGCTGAGTGAGAATGATATTCAAAAATTTCTGCAAGGATACACAATAGTTGCCGACAACGAAAAGAACAGGGCAACATTTCAGCTTGTTGAAAACAACACCAAACTTAAAGTCATCTTTCTGGAAAGGGATAAAAATATCTCTGAAATACTGAAAAACAGTAAAAACAGAATTGAATATTCCGATGTCTTTTCGCAATACGATGTAAATGATGAGAAAAAGTCAGCACAACTCAACTGGTCAAAAACCGCTTTTGTATTTGATAAGAACAACGACAAAATAGTGGAATTTGACTTCATCAAAAACCGAACGGAACTAACGGCAATCATCGCTGATAAAAAGGATACTGCGGAAATAAACCGTTACAAAACCGAATTACAGAAACTGAAAAATTTCCTCTTAGATAAGATTGACCAATATCCCGAAATCGCCAAAGAGATTACCAATGACTTAAACATTGTATCACGGGAAATTAACACTGTGAACAGTATAGTACCTGACGAAAAGCAGATTTCAAAAGGAAGCAATTCCCATGCTCAATTAAATGTTAACGACATGGACTTGTATGAAGATGCAAACAGAATGAGAGAAGAGCAGGAGGATGAAGAAAGAGAGAAATCACGGGGATTCCGAAGATAATAATTAATTACAATAATATTATGGAAAATCAATTATCATCGTCGGAAAAGCACACTTCTAACAATAAAATGGAGGAAAGCAAAGACATTGAAAAAAAACATAGTAAAATCTACGAATTATATTTAGATCAGCTGAAAGGTTCTAAGAATACCAATCCACAAAATTTGGTCATAGCAGGTCAAATTTACAAATCATTAACAGAAGAGCAGAAAAAAGATTTTTTCGTAGGTTTTAATACTCTGCTTTACTACGATTTTCAAGACTTAGAATATACACAGGAAGAAAAAAATGAATTCTTCGACCTCGCAAAGAAGACTCTTGAAAACTACAGTAAGGACAATATTGAAACCTCTTTAATAGGAAAATTTTCTAATAAAGAAGATGCATCAGAATTACTCAAAAAATTAGAGGATAATAGAGTAAAAGGAGATAACACAAAATACTACCTATTTGAGGAAACTTATACAAAACTTCCTGAATTTCATATTTATTCTAAAATTATTAATTCTCTGGAATTTAAAAAAGAAATAGACAACTTATTTATTAACAATCAAAATCCAAACATTATGGAAACACAAAAAGAATTCAACCAATTAGACTACCTGAAAAACCAAATAAAATATTTAGGTTTTGGTGAAGATGAAAAACTTCACAAAGAGTTGGAAAAAGGCATTAATTCCAAAAAACAGCAGTTTGAAATCAAAACCACTTCCGACAAAACTTTGCCCGGAAATAAAGCAGAATTTTTACTTCTGTTCAACAAAACGGAAAGCGGCGGCGTTTTTCTCAATGCTTACGATGCAAAATTAACCACTGAAAAAGGAGATGAAATTGGTCATAATTTTAGGGTTAATCGGGAAAACTCGTTTACCGCAAAGGAAGCTATAAATCTTTTGGAAGGTCGAAGCGTAAAGATTGCATTTCACAATCCGAAGAGCGACCAGAATGAAACCGCATTTGTACAGTTCAACTTTGAGGAGCCTAAAACGGAAAAAGGAAATTATCTGTTTCAGAATTTCTATCAGAATTACGGTGTGGATACCGAAAAAATCGTAGAAACGTCCAACCTTATTTTTGATAAGCCTGAATACAAAGATAATGTTATTAAGAGTTTGGAAAAGGGAAATATTGTAAAAGTCAAATTCCAAATGGACGACAATGTTATTGAGGGAAAAGCAATCCTCGATCCTCAAAACAGAAATCTGAAATTGTATGATAACGATATGAACCGGCTCAATACTAACAAACCCCTAGAAGGTCTGGAACAGGAAAATAAACACGAAAAAAACAACGTGAGAGAACAAAGCATTAAACGATAAAATAATACCTGATCATTTCCGAAAGCGGTAAGTCAGATGATTTGCCGCTTTTTTTAAATCCATTAAAATGAAAAAAATCTTAATACTGCCTTACCTGCTTTTTCTTTTAGTCAGCAGCTCCTGCCATAAGGAAATTCAATCCGAAAAAGGCGGAATCGACATTATTTCCAATGTATATTTCGATGCTTCCATGGGGCTGGATAAACTCCAGAGCTTTCATCTGTCGAAAATCAATTATTCCGGAGATTCCATTATAGAATTGGTTCCCGATTTTACATTCCCTGAACTCAATAAACAGGTATATTACATCAAAGATTCATTGTGCTATTCGCTCGATACGGAAAGCAATGCAGTCATTCTTTCGGAGATTTCCAAAAAGCAAAAGCCATCATTAATAAGGAACAAGAAAGAAGGAGCAATCTTTTCAAAAGAAGAAATCCCGAACTACCGAAACCGGAAAAAACTTTCGGACACTGTTTTATTTAATAAGAAATACAAACGCTTCGAAATCAATTCCCCTTGGAATTATACCCGTTTTTACATTTATCCGACTGATACCATTTTGCCGTATTCTCTTTACAGACACGCCGAAAACGATTATAAAGGAAGACTGGAACGCATTGATTCCTACAACAAAAAGACCGACATATTTGTAACGCTGCAATTATTACCCAGAAAAAACTGGGACGATACGGCGAAAGAAATTTTTGAATTCAATCATTTCCTGAAAAGCAGAAAAAGTGAGTAACTTGTTTGATACTACCGTTTTTGATGATGATATTTCCGTATTGGAAGGAAGTAAAAACGAAATCGTTGTTTTTGGAAACAGAAACGATGCCCGTTCATTTCAGGAACTTCTGAAGCTCAATAATCAAACCAATAACAGAACCCTTGTCACTCTAAATAATACGTCGAATATCAAAAAATTTCTGAATCGCTATCAAAATTTTGATGGTAAAATATTTTTGTGTCTGAATGGAAACAGAATAGGAAATGTGGCAACCGGAAAAATTCTTAATGACTTTCAAAATAAAAACATTAAAGATATTCGTTTATTATATGGCATTTCTGAAAACGGAAATCAAAACCTGAGCGAATATTTAAAAAATAAGCACAATGTTCAGAATAAAAATATTACTTTAGATGAGTCAAAAAAATCAGAAAATGAAGATAGAATTAGACCCGAAAGAATTTCCGACACTGAGTACGTGGGACCCGAAATTTCTCAACGAAATTCTGGAAACGCTCTCCAAAACAGCCAATCCGAGCAAAACGGAAATCACTACGGAGGACAAACTGTGGGCAGCAACGATGCTGGAAATGGATTTGCAAACACAGAGCGGAGCGATTTGGGAAACGGAGAGCGAGGAAGATTTGCAGACGGAACAAACCCGAAAAATGTTGAAGAAAATGAGGGAAAAGAACATTCCGTGGGCGGAATCATATCCGGGCGAACTTTATCCGGTGGAACAGGACAAGAATTAGATCTAAACGATGATGATTTAGATTTATACGTCTCAAAATATAAAGGTCAGAAACTGACCAACGAACAAGTTGCAGAAGTGGTTTCAGCAACTTGTTTTATTTCCGCTGATAATCAAATTACTTTAAAGGAAACCATCAATATTAACGATGATTTAAAAGATATTTGTGCTCAGTTCAAAAGCGGAGGAACTGCAAAAGAAGGCAGAGGAATTCTCGATGAATACTACACCGATTCAAAAATTGTAGATGCTGTTCGCAATCTCATCAAAGACCAATTTAAAAACAGGCAGGAAATTGCGGTATTGGAGCCCAGCGTAGGAACAGGAAATTTTCTTTATGCGGCAAAAGAACTGGGAGTAAAAGCAAAAATTACCGCTTTTGAAATCAATGAAACCACTGCTAAAATTGCAAAAATACTTCATCCTGAATCAGAAATCAATCTCCGCTCTTTTGAGACGGAATTTATAGATGAAAAAGGTAGAAAAAAAGATTTTTCGCAGCAATATGATTTGGTCATTGGAAACCCACCTTATGGCGACCATCGTGGATTTTACAAAGGTCTGGGTGAAGAGCCGAAAATTTCAAAATACGAAGATTATTTCGTTAAACGCTCTTTAGATTTTTTAAAGCCGGACGGAATTCTGGCAATGGTGCTTCCTTCAGGCTGGCTGAACCGACAGAACAGTTTGAAAAATGCCGGAATTATAGAAGGTTTCCGCTTACCTGCCGGTGCCTTTGCCGGAACCCAGATCGGTACCGATATTATTATTCTGAAAAAAAACAATCAGCAAATTTCGGCGGATATTTCTAACTATTTTGAAAGTTTTCCTGAAAGGATTCTGGGCGAAATTCGTGAAAAAACCAACCGTTTCGGACGTTTGGAAAACTACGTTCACGGCAATCTGGAAGATGCCTTATTCAAAATTGAACAGCTTAAAAGTAAAAAGGAAACCGAAAGAATCGGAAATCTTTTTGAAGATTTATATTTAGAAGAGGCTAAAACAACAGAAAAGACTTCACCTAAAAAGAAAACCCATATCAATTCGGGTGAGACTAAAAACACGAAAGCAAATGACATTAACCTTACCGAAACTCAAGAGAAAATTGAGAAAGTACTTTCATCGCTCGATGCTGTAAAATTTAAATCTCCTGCTGTTGTAAAAGAAATTTACAAATACAAAAAACTTCAATCCCAAATACTGAGTAAGCCAAAGCAGTTTACCCACAACCAAATCGATGAAATTCATCAGAAAGCGGATAAAATCATCCAATCTCAAAGTGGGAGCAATACGGAGTATAGAATTCAGAGCAAGCCGGAAATCAAAAAAGGAATTTTAAAATACCAATTTTCCAAACCTGATGAAATCGTAAATACGTCACTTCAAAATAGCTCTGATATTTCTAAGGAAGAATTAGACGCTTTTAGAGATACAAATTACGCAGGAGTTCTGAATAAAAACGGTAAACATCATCAGTACGCAAATTTTATTGACGGAAAATGGGTTCACGATTTTTATTATGCTGAGGGGAATATTTATGAAAAATTAGAGAAATTAGAAATTGATTTTAAATCCTATTTTTCGGAAGGATATTCTGAAACTCAATATTCAAAACAAAAAGCATTATTGGAAAGTGTTCTGCCAAAACCAAAATCGCTGGATGAAATCTCCATTAGTCCCAACCACGAATTTGTACACAAGTTTTCAATGGGGCAAACAGAAAAAGAAATCTACAACCACACAGAAAAACGACTCAAAACCGTAATTGTTGATTACAATCTTGCAGAAAAGTTTAAAGATTTTGTCGGTACATTATCAAGGGAAGCTTTCGCAGGCTCTTCATCATGGGAAGTCAAAGGTTTTGTGAACAACGAAACGGTAACAGGAAGCGATAAGGAAAGAAATGCCTTAATCCGTGAACGGCGGAAAGCTGCTGCTAATGACTTGTTTTATAAATTTTTGAGAGAAGAATTATCCGAGGATGAAAGAGCACGTTTTGTAAAGGAATTTAACCAAAATTACAACAATATCCACGTTCCGGACTATTCAAAGTTTCCGTTATTCTCAAAAATCCACCTATATTTTAAAGGAAAAGAGCTGCGATTGACCGAAGTTCAGAGGGCAGGAATCGGCAGATTAACTACAAAAGGTGTCGGATTATTGGCACATGAAGTAGGTTTCGGAAAAACTTTATCCGGAATTTTGGCAATGCACGAAGCGATGGAACGGGGAAATACGAAAAGACCACTTATCGTAGTTCCGAACGATAGCATTCTCAAGCAATGGGTGGAAACTATTTTTGAGACCGTACCTAATGCTAAAGTCAATGTATTAGGGAATTTGGGTAAAGATTATGACCTTTCAAAATTCGATAATAGGGACGGCGAAATTACTATTGTAACCTATGAAGGATTTAATAATATCGGATTTACTGAAAGCATTACCCAAGATCTAGCTTCTAAGTTTTCCTACATTTCACAAAATGAGCTGAGAAGTGTAAACTCTATCAGCGAAAGGGATTTTCAGAAAGAACTGGAAAAAGAAAAGGAGATCCAGGGCAAAATGAAGCGTGGAAAAATATACGATTGGGAAGATTTCGGTTTTGACCATCTCACTTTTGATGAAGTTCACAACGCTAATCACATCATCGGAAAAGTCAGAATTGAGGATAGAAAATTCGCTTCCGATTTTAGAAGCCAGAACCAGCAGACTTCCAAGCTGGGAATGAATACGTGGATGGCAGCTCAATATATTCAGGAAAATTATGACGGTAGAAATGTAACGTTATTATCAGCAACACCTTTTACCAATAAGCCACTGGAGTATTACTCTATTTTATCGTTGATTGCAAATAACCGTTTGGAAGAATCGGGATATTTTAATGTCAATACGTTTTTTGAAACCTTTATGGAGGCGGACAGCGATATGGAAATCGATGCGAAAGGTGATGTGAAATTCAAAACAAATGTCCGCAGGTTTAAAAATAACTCCCTTTTCCAGCAACTGTTATCTGAATTTATTGATATTAAAGGAGAGGAAGACAATCCCGAGCTGATTCGTCCGAACAAAATCAACAAAGAATACAAAATTGAGCAAAATGACCTTACAAAAGAACAGTATGAGCTTTTGACAGATAATTTTGACGGAGAAGCAAAAGGAGCGATTCTTACCCATATCCTCAATGCAAGATTAATTGCTATTTCGCCGTATCTGTCACCTTATTACGATGGAGAAGAACCGTCTGTAAAAGAGTTCATAGAAAATTCTCCGAAGCTGAGGCAGACAATGGATTTAATCCGGCAGAATAAAAATGATATTCCGGAATCAGGGCAAATCATTTATTCTGAATTAGGCACATCGGAATTTCCGAGACTGAAAGAATATCTAATACAGGAAATTGGTTACAAACCGGAAGAAATCGGCATCATTACCGGACTGACAAGCAAACCTAACCGATTAAAGATTCAGGATGATTTCAACTCCGGAAAAATAAAGGTAGTTATCGGCAGTGAAGCGATTCAGGAAGGAATGAACCTCCAGGAAAGGACAACGGACATATATTTGCTATCTCTGCCCTATAATTTCACTTCGTTGCGACAGGTGGAAGGACGTGGCTGGAGACAAGGAAATAAAAATGAAAATATTAGAATCAATTTTATGCTGACTAATGACAGCATTGATGTATTTATGCTACAAAAACTACAATCGAAACAAGCTCGGTATTTGGAAGGAATGAAAAAAGGTGCAGATGTTTTGGATGTTTCAGACATCAGCACTCAGGAACTGAAAACAGCCATCATTACCGATCCGGAAACCAGAGCCAATATTGAGATTGAACTCATGAAAAAGCAGATTGAAGGTGAGAAAAATAAATTTCTAGCTGACAGTGCTTTTGTATTGAGAAAGTATGAGGATTATACAAAAGGAAAAATCTCAAGGTCGGAACTGGCACAAAAAGGAGTTAACGTTACAGATATCGACAAGCAAATAAAAGCAACTGAAGATAAAATTACAAAACTTGATAAAGAGATAGAAGACCTTCCACAAGTCAGAAAAATACTAATTGTTCAATATAAAATAGAGAAAGAAAAATCCTTGAATGAATATAAAAATTTTGATTTTCTTCAGGAAAGGACAAATGAAAATCGAGTTTTGTTTAATACTTTTTCAAAGAGCGACTTAGTAGATACTAACAGTATTAATAATCTATCTTTTATCCATGATGGAGATATGAACTGTGATTATTTCTATTCAGCAGGGCGAAAAAGATAATTTTTTGTATTTGATAATCCGTTGGTTAGTTTTGAATAGGAGGAAAAATGTGTTTGTTTTTTGCAAAAATCAAAAAAAGATATATCTTTGTGGTAATTAAAACGAACGCTTTTAATCTTGTTTTAGAAAGTGACCTATTCAGTGACCTAGTAAAATAAGAGAACAATATAAAGCTTATGGATAGGATGTTTGTTAAAAATTGTACAAGTCCCGTCCGGATCGCAAGCAGAAATGCAAATTATACAAACCCCTTTAAATTCTTTGATTTGAAGGGGTTTTGTTTTTGCTAGAATTGCAGATTATAACTGATAGCATTTAGGTTAAATTTTATTTCAACAGAGATTCTGTTACTCATTCCCATAATTCAGTTACTTTTTATTGAATGAGATGCCGGAATTTTGCAGTATCAAAACCCGAAATTATGTCACTGATTAAAATTCTAATTGTTGTAACCAATGTCAATGTCTACGCCAGTGGTAATTATCCTACTGGTTTATGGTTGAGCGAACTGACACATTTGTATCACGCTGCCAAAGAAAAAGGCTACAATGTAACCATTGCAAGTCCAAAAGGTGGTATGGTGCCCATTGATCCCGAAAGTCTTAAATTCTTCACTTTAGACAGGGTTTCCAAGGAATATTATAATGATCCTGTTTTTATGAAAGAACTTAACCGTAGCAGGTCTTTAGCCGATGTTGAAAACGAAAACTTCGATGTTGTTTATTTAACAGGAGGACACGGCACAATGTATGACTTTCCGGATAATAAAATTCTTCAAAATATCCTTGCTAAACAATATGAAAACGGAAGGCTGGTAACGGCGATTTGTCACGGTGTTGGCGGCTTACTCAACGTAAAACTATCTGATGGAAACTATCTTATAAAAGATAAAAAAGTGACGGGTTATAATTGGTTTGAGGAAAGCCTTGCCAACAGAAAAAAAGAAGTTCCCTTTAATCTTGAACAATCTTTAAAAAACCGAGGTTCAAAGTATGAGAAAGCTTTTATTCCGATGACTTCAAAAGTTGTAACCGATGGAAATTTAATAACCGGACAAAACCCTTTCAGTTCCAAAGAAATGGCAACGGTGATAATGCAGGAAATAGAAAAACAAAACACAACGAAATAATAAAAACAATTAAAAATTTTAATAAAATGAAAATATTAAAAATCTTGCTCATAATAGCATTCATTGGTGTAATATTTCTTTTTGTACCAAGCCTTTTTCTCAAAAGTGCAACGATAAACAATCTCACTGATACCGGTAAATCGAAATCACTGAACAATGATTCCATTGCCAAAAACGATACAATTATTGATTTGGGAGGTCATAAAGTGCCAGTGAAAAAAGACGGTATGTTTGACCAGTTTCATTCCAATTCACCGCTTTCTGTGGTTGCAGAAGAAAAGCCAGAAATTGATTTAAGCTGGTTTAAAACCATTCAAAAAGAAAGAAAGGACGTAGGCTTTATCACATATTCACCAAATTTTTATTACAGTAACACAAGTATCACAGCTATTTATACGGCGGATATGGATGCCATTAAGAAACTGATTCCGGAAAAAGTAAAAGATCTGGTAAAGCCCATTTCTTATACGCCGGGCAGAGGTTTGATTGCGATTACCTCTTATGCCTATCACTTTTGCGATAACGATTCTTATAATGAATTATCTATTTCTATTGTAACCACAAAACCTAATAAAAGCAATTGGGGGCTACTTTCTTTAATGAGAGAACTGAACGACAAAAGCCTTTGGGGATATGTGCTGAAATTGCCTGTGGATACGGAATTGGCAAGAGTTCGCGGAGTTGTGGGTTATAATTTACCAAAATGGTTAATACCGATTGATTATAATAACGAAGGCGAAAATGTAAGCTTCACTTATTATGACGAAAAAGGAAATTTGGATTTTACTATGAAAGGAAAAAAACTTGAAATTACAAATGCCGAACCCGAAATTACCCGCTCCAATTTCATCAATCTAAACACCAAAGGGGAACTGACACACGGCTATACGGATGTAAGAGCTTTGAAAAAAGAATCGAGCAAAAAAGCTGAGGATATCCAGTTAAACCTGTCGAACGGTTCTTTGTCAACCTTTATCAAATCTTTAGGGCTTAAAAAATTGGTTCGTTATGACTACCAGCCGGAATTTCAGGCAGCTTTATACACGCCCGAACTGGTTGAAAATCAAAAATAATTGACCGCAATCTCAAAAATTTACAAAATGGATTTCGCAAAAATATTTCAGTCGCAAAAGGATTTCTTCAATACACACCAGACAAAAAATGTGGTGTTCAGGAAACAAACTTTAGTAAAGTTGAAAGAGATTCTTAAAGGAAACGAAGAATGTTTATACGAAGCGATTTATAAAGATTTTCGAAAAGGTTCTTTCGATACTTTTCTAACAGAGTTAAATATAGTTTATAAGGAGATTAATTATTTTATCAAAAATCTGGATAAACTCGCCAAACCTCAAAAAGTAAAAACTGCATTGAATTTACAGCCTGGAACTAGCCATATTTATGCTGATCCTTTAGGCTCTACCTTAGTTATTGGTGCATGGAATTATCCATACCAGTTAACTTTAGTTCCAATGGTTACAGCTATTGCAGCGGGTAATACCTGCATTGTAAAACCGAGTGAACTTCCTGCAAACACAATGCACCTTTTGGCGGAATTGATAAACAATAATTTCCCACCTGATTATTTATATGTTGCAGAAGGAGGTATTCCCGAAACCACCGAATTGCTGAAATTGCGCTGGGACAAAATTTTCTTTACAGGAAGTCCCAAAGTAGGGCAGATTGTATATGAAGCGGCTGCAAAAAACCTTGTTCCTGTAGTGTTGGAATTGGGTGGAAAGTCGCCTGCCATCATTACAAAAACAGCAAATCTGGAAGTGGCTGCGAAGCGTATTGTTTGGGGAAAATTCCTGAATGGTGGTCAAACCTGCATCGCACCCGATTATTTGTTGGTGGAGGAAAGCATTAAGAATAAATTTTTGCAATTGCTGAAAGAAAAAGTGGAAGAAGCCAACTATTCCGACGGTGCGGAACACTACACAAGCATTATCAACAAAAGGAATTATGACAGGATTTTAAGCCTGATAAATCCCAATAAAATATTCTTTGGAGGAAAACACAATGAAGAAACGCTTTATATTGAACCAACTATTTTAGCCGATGTTAGTTATGAAGACGCTGTAATGCAGGAAGAAATTTTCGGACCCGTTTTGCCGGTGATTTTCTTTGCAAATTATGATGAAGCATTGGCAAAAATTATTGAGGGTGAAAAACCTTTGGCGGCTTATCTTTTTACAAGCAATAATGACGAGAAAGATAAGCTTTTAAACAGGGTTTCGTTTGGTGGTGGCTGTATTAATGATACTTTGATGCAGATTACAAGCGATTATCTTCCTTTCGGTGGCATCGGAAATTCGGGCATCGGGAATTATCACGGAGCCTTTGGATTTGATGCGTTCTCGCACCAAAAATCGGTGATAGAGAAAAGCACGTGGGGCGAACCCGATTGGAAATTTCCGCCTTACACGGACAAGAAGCTACACTGGTTAAAAAAAGTAATGTAAAAACAAGTAAGTCATTTAAAATAAAACAAGTAAATAATGCAAGTTATATTAGGAGCCAACGGACAGATTGGTGAAGAATTAGCAAGAGAACTGAAACGAAATTTCACTTCTGATATTAGGATTGTAAGTAAACAGGCTCAAAAAGTAAACGATACTGATGAAGTTTTTTCGGCAGACCTGACTGTAAAAGAAAAAGCTGTTGAAGCCGTAAAAGGAGCGGAAATAGCCTATTTCACTTTAGGACTTCCCATCAGTTCGGATATGTGGGAAAATCTTTTTCCGAAAATCCTTAAAAACGTGATTGATGCCTGCAAAATCAACGGAACAAAACTGGTGTTTTTTGACAACACGTATATGTATCCGCAAGACGACAGAAACCTTACCGAAGAAACGCCGTTTCAACCGTATGGCAGAAAAGCCAAAGTGAGAAGGCAAATGGCGGAAATGGTACTGAAAGAAATGCAGTCGGGCGAATTGGAAGCTGTAATTTGTCGTGCCCCCGAATTTTATGGGCCCGGAAAAACACAAAGCATTACCAATACATTAATTTTCAACAATATCAAAGAAGGTAAAAAACTGAAAGTTCCTATCAGTGCCAGCAAAAAACGAAGCCTGATCTGGACACCCGATGCAAGTCGTGCAACAGCTTTGATTGGAAACTCGCCGGATGCTTACGGACAAACCTGGCATTTGCCGGTGGATAAAAGCCATCCAACTTACAAAGAATTTATTGCTTTAGCTTCTGCAATTTATGGAAGAGATTTAAAATTTTCAGTTGTTCCAAAATTTGTGTTTCAAATCGGATCTTGGTTCAATCCCAAAGTGAAAGAGCTGTTGGAATTGCTGCCAAGATATGCGTATGACAATCTGTTTGATGATTCTAAATTCAAAAAGCGTTTCCCTGATTTCCAGGTAACCAGCTATAAGAAAGGCATTGAACAAATTAAGAATGAGCAAGGAAATAAAAAATAAATTATTAAATTAGCAATGTACAAAGCAGAAAATCAGCAAATGAAAGCTCCGGCAAAAGTTTCGTCCATTAGTGCATTACATCAGTTTTTGGGATTGGCTAGACCTTCTCATCCCTTGATTAGTGTATTTAATTTTGATGATGTAAAATTGGAGCCGGAAACGATTTTAAGCGCCGTAACAACGGATTTTTATGTGGTGGCGTTAAAGAAAGATTGTGCAGGAGGCAAATGCAGATATGGTCAGCAGTATTATGATTTTGACGAAGGTATTATGTATTTTATTGCTCCAAATCAGGTAATGCAGTTTGAAGATGTGCTGTTAAATGGTGTCAAAGGATTTGTGTTGGTTATTCATCCCGATTTTATACAAGGATTTCCATTGGCGAAGCAGATAAAAGATTACGGTTATTTTTCTTATGCAACGAGTGAGGCTTTGCATATTTCCGAAAAGGAAGAAAAATCCGTAATGGATATTATTGAAAACGTCAGCCGGGAAATTGATGCAAATCTTGATGCTTTTACGCAGGATTTATTGGTATCCAACATTGAGCTATTACTGAAATATTGCGACCGCTTTTATAACCGTCAGTTTTTGACCAGAAAAAAAGCGAATACTGATTTGCTGACTAAGTTAGAAAACCTGTTGGACGATTATTTTAAAAATGACGACTTACTCGAAAAAGGAATTCCAACAGTACAGTATATAGCTTCTGAATTGAATTTAAGCCCTAATTATTTAAGCGATATGCTGCGGGTACAAACAGGACAGACTACGCAGCAACACGTTCAGAACCGTGTCATTGAAAAAGCAAAAGAACTTTTATCAACTACCAAATTGTCGGTTTCTGAAATTGCCTACCAATTAGGCTTTGAGCATCCGCAATCCTTTCATCGTTTATTCAAAAGCCGTGCTTCGGTTTCACCTTTGGACTTCAGGGCTTCTTTTAATTAATTGTAAAACAGAGATTCTGTTACAAAATCCGGGAATTGTGTTAATTTTTTGATTTTTAAAGGAAAGATATTTGTATAAGATAATTCAACAAAATTCAGTAATCCTAAAAATCAAAATTATGTCACAAAACATCAGAGCGGAAAATGATCCGCAAATTTTAAAAGGAATCAGAGAATTCCTGAAAGAATTGAACAACAGCGGTAATCCGCCTCTCGAAACACTCTCTCCACAAGAGGCAAGACAGGTGCTGATAGATGCTCAAAAATCGGTAGAAGCAGATTATTCCGGCATCATAGAAACAGAAAGAGAAATTATACAGGACGGTATTACGGTAAATATCCACATTGTAAAACCTGCAAAAACATCATCGGAAAAACTCCCAGTATTTATTTTTACGCACGGAGGCGGCTGGGTTTTAGGAGATTATCCTACCCATAGAAGATTGGTTCGTGATTTAGTAGTTAATTCGGGTGCTGCTGCCGTTTTTACGGATTACACTCCATCACCTGAAGCGCGATATCCAACAGCGATCAATGAAATTTATGCGGCTACAAAATGGATAGCTGAAAACGGTGATGAAATTGGTGTTGACGGTAAAAATATCGCCGCAGCAGGAAATAGTGTTGGCGGAAATATGACTGCCGTGCTTTGTTTGATGGCAAAAGATAAAGGCGGTCCGGAAATCAAATTCCAATTGCTTTTATGGCCTGTTACCGATGCCAATTTTACCCGTGAATCCTGGCAGAAATATTCCGATGAAAGGTTTCTTACCGCTTCATTAATGAAATGGATGTGGGATAATTATCTACCTGATACAGAAAAAAGAAAAGAATATTATGCAACACCATTCAATGCTCCGGCAGAAAAATTAAAAGGACTTCCACCGGCATTGGTAATGTTGGCAGAAAACGATATTTTATTTGATGAAGGTTTGGCATACGCAAGAAAATTGGACGAAGCCGGAGTTCCAACAACCATACAGGCATTCAACGGGTTTATCCACGATTATGGTTTATTAAATCCTTTGGATCATATCGAAGCAGTGAAATTTTCGTCAGAATTAGCAGCTTTAGGATTGAAAAAGGCTTTGTTTTCCTAAGACTTTAAACTGAGAAAATTTAGGAAAATCTATTGCATATTCCGAAAATGCAAGGAGGTAGAATTCTGCCTCTTTTTTTATAAAAAACTGATGAATAAAATCGAGATAATATTGCAAAACCTTACAGAACAACTTACTTTCATTGATCTGGACATAGATGATATTCTCCTAAAATGTAAGAAATCGGTTGAAGTATCGGTTGAATCGATACAAAAATTGAAAAAAGTCATTGAAAATTCAGGAAAGACCTTGTATCAGCCAGTTCAGAAACTGAATGTTTTGTAAAAGGGCTTTGCCGGTCTTAATTTTAAGTTTTTAAAATAGCGCATTGGTTTTGAACTCCATAAGGGTTCTATCTAAATAAACAGATAATAATTCCTATTTTTGCATCAAATTAAAAAAAATGCCCGAAGAAAATCCTGCCGGTCAGGAATTCAGCAAAGAAAACGAAAAGAAATTCGAGAAAAACGGATTCCGTCAATATGGAGTATATTCTGCAGTTGTATTTCAGATGCTGGCAACAATGGGACTCGCTTTCTGGGGCGGAAAAAAGCTCAGCGATTATCTGGAATTTAAAAATAATCTTTTAACTGTCGGAATCGGACTTTTGGGAATGGTACTCGCATTTTACAATCTTTTGAAACAGCTTAAAAATATTCAGGATAATGAAAAGTAACTTTATCTATATAGCATTGTTTTTTCTGATGTTCGTTCTGCATTTCATTATTTTTCGAACGTACATCAATTGCTGCGAAACGGTTTTTATCAAATATTATCTTTTTCTCACCATCCTTTTTATGATGGTAATTACGGTGATGTCGATTTTCAAAAAACTGTATCCCAATTATCTCGGTTTCGTATTTATGGGACTCGTGATGTTTAAGCTGGCAATGATGTTTCTGATTATGGGAAAGCTTCATCTTCAGCAGGTTCCGTATTATAAGATCAATTTTATTGTTCCGTATCTGGTTTCTTTAACGCTGGTAACTTTGTATTCCATCAGCCTGATCCGAAAAGATGAAAAAAATCAGTAAAATGCTATTTTTTAATTGGTTTTTTTATTCTATTTTTGCACAACTTTAAAAAGACAAATATCAATGCTTAAAAGAGTTATCCTTGTAGTCGGTTTTTTATCTTCGTTTTCGCTTTCATTTGCACAGCACGATGCAGCGGAAGTTCCTGTAAAACACGAAACTGCAGCGGTTGAAGCACCGGTTTCCGAAGCTGAAAAAGAAAAAGCTGAAAATCAGGAGTACATTCGCCATCACCTTTTGGATGCTCACAGTTTTGATATTATGAAAACCAAATCCGGAAAACATATCGGTTTTTCGCTTCCTGTAATTTTTTACGATAAAGCCAACGGATTTCATTCGATGATGAGTTCCGCATTTCATCATAACGAAAACGGAGTGGTGGAAAGTAAAGGAAGTTATTACAAGCTTCACCACGAAAAAATTTATAAAACGGATGCTTCCGGAACGATAACCGAAGACGAACATCATCACGCTACGAATGAAAAAATGCTGGATTTGTCTATCACCAAAGGAGTTCTGATGATTCTGATTACAGGATTGCTGATGCTTTGGATTTTCGGATCAATGGCGAGAAATTATAAAAAATCATTAGTACCAAAAGGAGCTGCAAGATTGTTCGAACCATTGGTAATCTATATCAGAGATGAAATCGCAAAACCGAATATCGGACCGAAATACAAGAAATATATGAATTATTTACTGACGGTATTTTTCTTCATTTTATTTTTAAATATTTTTGGATTGCTTCCTTTCGGAATTAATGTTACAGGAAATATAGCGATTACAGCAGCATTAGCGGTTTTAACATTTATCATCACGCAATTTACGGCAAATGGAAATTATTGGAAACATATTTTCTGGATGCCCGGACTTCCGGTTTTGATGAAAATTGTAATGATTCCAATTGAAATTATTGGGCTTTTCATTAAGCCGTTTGCTTTGTTAATGCGTCTTTTTGCGAATATGTCGGCAGGACACATTGTAGTAATGTCGCTGATTGCAATGATTTATTACTTTAAAAATGTAATTGCAGGTGTAGCGTTTCCGTTCCTTACTTTCGTGATCTATTTGCTGGAAGTTTTGGTAGCGTTTTTACAGGCGTATATTTTCACGATGCTTTCCGCTGTATATTTCGGAATGGCAAATGAAGAGCATCACCACGAAGAAGCTCACCATTAAAAAAAGAAACAAGGCAAAAGTATTAAGAATCAACATTGAATTTTAAACTTTAAACCTTGAATTTAAATAGAAACTAATTTTTTAAAATTATATATTATGGAAATGCCTAGAATCATTGGTGCAGGTTTAGTAGTAATCGGAGCAGGTATCGGTATCGGAAAAATCGGTGCTGCTGCTTTGGAAGGAATGGCTCGTCAGCCTGAGCAGTTTGGTAAACTGCAAACTGCGATGCTTATTGCAGCTGCACTTGTAGAAGGTCTTGCTTTTGCTGCATTATTTGCATCTTAATCAAAGATTTTTCTCAAACAAATAAATCACCAATCGGGAACGGTTGGTTACGATTGGTGATTTTTTTAATTTTAAAAAATTCAAAAAAGAAATACATTATTATTTTAATTCATAATTTGTTATGGCGGAGTTATTAGAACAATTTTCATCCGGTTTATTCATTATCCAGACCGTTATTTTTCTCATCCTGTTATTTGTATTGGGAAAATTTGCGTGGAAACCGATTTTGAACTCTATCAACGAAAGGGAAGTGACCATTGTTGATTCCCTGAATCAGGCTAAGCTGGCAAGACAGGAAGTGGAAAACCTGAAAGCAGAAAACGATCACATTATCCGTGAAGCAAAAGCGGAACGTGATAATATTTTGAAGGAAGCCAGAGAAATCAAAGACAAAATCGTAGGTGAAGCCAAAGACACCGCAAAAGCCGAAGGTGATAAAATGATCGAGCAGGCAAGACAAAGCATTCAGGCGGAAAAATCTGCGGCAATGTCGGATATCAAAAACCAGATCGGTACTCTTTCCGTAACCATCGCTGAACAGATTCTGAAACAAAAGCTGGACAACAGCGAAGCGCAGAACGCTTTAGTGGAAAACATCCTTAACAAAACAAACTTAAACTAAGAAAATGCTCTCAACCAAAGTAGCAAAAAGATACGCGCAAGGTTTGTTGGATTTCACGCAGGAAACAGGAAATACATCCGCAGTTTTCGGTGAAATGGGAGATCTTGTGAAAACCATTGAAGCATCAAAAGAACTGAAAAATTTTTTCAGCTCACCGGTGATTGATGTAAAGAAAAAGATAAGTGTAGCTTCCGAGATTTTCAAAAGCTTTTCTCCTGTTACCAGAAATCTTATTCAGCTGGTGATTAAGCACGGAAGAGAAAGCCAGTTGCAGAATATTGCTCAGGCTTTTATCAACAAAGTGGAAGATATCAACGGAGTTCAGAGAATTTCCCTGACATCTGCACAGCCGCTTTCACAAAGCAATATCGATAAGATCCTGAAATCCACAGATCTGGTAAACCACAACAATAAATTTGATGTGAAAACCATTATCAATCCGGAAGTTTTGGGAGGATATATTTTAAGAGTGGGAGATCAGCAGATTGATACTTCGGTAAGATCGAAGCTCAACAATATTAAAAAAGAATTTCAATTAAACTAAGATAAAACAACCATATAATGGCAGAAATAAATCCGGCAGAAGTATCTGCAATTCTTAAACAGCAATTAGCCAATTTCGATACACAGTCGAATGTGGAAGAAGTTGGAACAGTATTAACAATCGGGGACGGAATCGCTCTTGTTTACGGTTTGGAAAACGTTCAGTACGGGGAATTGGTAAAATTCGAAAGCGGTATTGAAGGAATTGTACTGAACCTTGCCGAAGACAATGTAGGAGTTGCGCTTCTTGGAGAATCCAAACAAGTAAAAGAAGGGGACACCGTAAGAAGAACCAACACCATTTCATCCATCAAAGTTGGAGAAGGAATGTTGGGAAGAGTAGTGGATACTCTTGGAAACCCGATCGACGGAAAAGGTCCCGTTACCGGAGAATTATATGAAATGCCTTTGGAAAGAAAAGCTCCGGGTGTAATTTACAGACAGCCTGTAAACGAACCTCTGCAAACCGGAATCGTAGCAATCGACTCAATGATTCCTGTTGGAAGAGGACAGAGAGAGCTTATCATTGGTGACAGGCAAACCGGTAAAACCACCGTTGCGATTGACACCATTCTGAACCAGAAAGAATTTTACGATGCAGGACAGCCTGTATATTGTATCTATGTAGCAATTGGGCAGAAAGCTTCTACTGTTGCTCAGATTGTTCAGACTCTTGAAGATAAAGGAGCTTTGGCTTATACGGTTGTAGTAGCGGCAAATGCTTCCGATCCTGTTCCGATGCAGGTGTATTCCGCAATGGCAGGAGCAGCAATCGGGGAATATTTCCGTGATACGGGAAGACCGGCTTTGATTATCTATGACGATTTATCAAAACAGGCGGTTGCTTATCGTGAACTTTCTTTGCTTTTGAGAAGACCACCAGGCCGTGAAGCATATCCGGGAGACGTTTTCTATCTTCACTCCAGATTATTGGAAAGAGCGGCGAAAGTAATTGCTGATGATACCATCGCAAAACAAATGAACGATCTTCCTGAATCTTTGAAGCCAATCGTAAAAGGTGGCGGTTCTTTAACTGCACTTCCGATTATTGAAACTCAGGCAGGAGACGTTTCCGCATATATTCCTACCAACGTAATTTCCATTACCGACGGGCAGATTTTCCTTGAATCAGATTTATTCAACTCCGGAGTTCGTCCTGCGATCAACGTGGGGATTTCGGTTTCCAGAGTAGGAGGGAACGCTCAGATCAAATCAATGAAAAAAGTTTCGGGTACATTGAAGCTGGATCAGGCTCAGTATAAAGAGCTGGAAGCGTTTGCAAAATTCGGTTCCGATCTGGATGCGGCTACACTTTCCGTAATTTCAAAAGGAGAGAAAAACGTGGAAATCCTGAAACAGCCTGTAAATTCTCCGCTTCCTGTGGAAAATCAGGTAGCGATGGTTTACGCAGGAACTGAAAATCTTTTGAGAAATGTTCCGGTAAGAAAAGTCAAGGAATTTATGAAAGAATACGTAGATTTCCTGAAAACAAAACATCCGGAAACAATGTCAGCCATCAAATCAGGGAAAATCGATAACGATATTACCGATGTGTTGAAGCAGGCTGCAAATGATATTTCAACAAAATACAATTAAAATTAATTCAAAATTCCGAATTCAAAGTTCAAAATTTTGAATTCGGAATATTAAATTTTGAATCCATAGAATGGCAAATTTAAAGGAAATACGGGGAAGAATTACTTCTATCAGTTCTACAATGCAGATTACCAGTGCAATGAAAATGGTTTCTGCCGCAAAGCTGAAAAAAGCGCAGGATGCTATTGTAATGCTTCGTCCTTATTCGGAAAAACTTCAGGAATTGATTCAGAATGTAAATGCAAGTCCGGATCCGGATAACATTTCACCTTATGCTGCAAAAAGAGAAGTAAAAAGAGTTCTTTTTGTTGCTATTACTTCCAACAGAGGTTTGGCTGGAGCTTTTAACTCTTCCGTAATTAAGGAGCTGAATCACAAGCTTTCCGAACTGGGAAATGTGGAAATAGAGATGCTGACCATTGGTAAAAAAGCTTTTGATTCCCTTAAAAAATCAAATAAAATTTATGATAACCAAAGCGCGGTTTACGATGCTTTGAACTTTGAAAATGTTTCAGCTGTTGCTTCAAATGTAATGGGCGAATTCAAAAAAGGGAATTTCGATAAAGTATATTTGGTGTACAATAAATTTATCAATGCAGCAACTCAGGAAGTGGTTACAGAGCAGCTTCTTCCGATTGCGATGCCGGAAAACCAAAATTCGGGTGCAAATATGGATTACCTTTTCGAGCCGAATGCCAAAGAAATTCTGGACAATCTGATTCCGAAATCCATCAGAACTCAGGTATATAAAGCGGTTCTGGATTCCGTAGCTTCCGAGCACGGAGCAAGAATGACTGCGATGCACAAAGCAACCGATAATGCACAGGCATTGAAAAATGATCTTGTAATTTTCTATAACAAAGCGCGTCAGGCTGCTATTACCAACGAAATCCTCGAAATTGTTGGTGGTGCGGAAGCGTTGAAAAACGGATAGATTAAAAAAATTAATCAGATCAAAAATCCTTTCAGTTTTAAACTTCTGAAAGGATTTTTTTATTTTCAAGTGATTATTTTCGCAGATTATTTTTGATTATTTCCGCTCAGATTCAGCAGATATTTATCAATATACAATTCCTTTTCTTTGGATTTGTATTGCTGGATGTAGCGCGGATGTTCCAGAACGGTAAGCTTTCCGAAGAGCTTTTCAGATCTGTTCAGCTTTTCGATAAAGACAGCATTCTTTTTTCCGAGAATGAAAACTTCGGACGTATCCAATCCGAGGCTGATATGATCTTTCAGCGATCGTATCATAAAATCTTTCACATTTTCAAACAATACATTATCGTCATAATAATTGGCATTCAGCCAGATTCCCGGTTTTTTCTGCTGCAAAATTGCCAGAGGAAAAGGGGAATTGATATAAAAATTTTTGTAAAAATCTTCGGCACCTCCCCAGGCTTCGATCATATCATACATAAAAACCGAGGAAATTTCGTGGGAATAGGCAGATTCCATTTTTATCCCGCAAACCTGATGAAGACGTTTCGTATCGGTGAAAGGAACTCCCGTAATTCCGGCTCCGTGACGGCTCGGATTGATTCCGACGATAAATTTCCGCTGCCGGGAATCATTGTAATATTTGTGATAAAATTCACTCATTACTTTCATCGTTTCAGGATTATCCAGATAAGGATTGATTACTTTGAAATTCGGCGGAATATTTCCCTTATAATCGAGTCTGGAATTGAATTGAATGACCTGATCTGCAAAGCTTTTTTTCATAAAGGCAATTTACGAAAAATAAAATATATTCTTCTTCCACTTATGGAAGCAAAAAACTAGCTGCAATCAGCCAAAAGCCAATAGCCGGCTGCTTTTTGGTATCATTGTTGTAATTTTACCGCAAATAATTTTCCACAAATAATATGAGAATCCGACCATACAAATTCATTCTTTCCATTTTATTATGTTTGCTTTTAATAAACTGTAAGAAAGATAAAAACGAAAACCTGAATCCATCATCCCAAACTTCTGAAAATACGAAAACACCGGCTCCTGAAAAGGATTCCGTTGCAAAAGCTCAGGAAGAAGCGGATGAAAGGGAAAAGCTGAATACCAAATTTTCTTCCCTGATTTTTACACCCAAAAACCGTGATTCTTTAATGTCGGTTTTTAATAAAAATTTCTCTGAAAAAGAAAGATATACCATTCTTGCGCTCAATCGTCTGGATTCCAAAAACAAATGGAGAGCCGATACGCTGATGATCCCGGCAAAAATTTCTGAAAATTTTATGGATTATTCCCCGTTTCCTTATCATCTCGATATTCTGAACGATGTGAAAAAGATCGTGGTTTTTTCTTATCCGATTCAGGCTTACGGAGTTTATAGCAATGGTGTTCTGGTAAAATGGGGACCGACAAGTATGGGAAAAAAATCGGCACAAACCAAAAAAGGGCTGATGTTTGCCAACTGGAAAAAAGAACTGGCAACTTCCACTGTTGATAAGAGCTGGAAGCTGCCATATAATTTTAATATTCACAATACTTTGGGAATTGGATGGCACCAGTATGATCTGCCCGGATTTCCTGCTTCGCATTCCTGTCTCAGACTTTTGATGGATGATGCAAAATGGCTGTATTCTTACGCTGATACGTGGGTTTTAAGCAAAGGCGGCGCTACAGTCCGTGCAAACGGAACCCCTGTAATTGTTTTCGGAGATTATGCGTGGGGAAAAAAGAAACCGTGGAAATACCTGGATCAGAATCCAAAAAATACCGATATTTCAGAAGAGCAGATGAATGCTGTGATACAACCGGATATTAATAAAATTCTGGAAGAACAGAAGAAAAGGGAAGACGTTCTGGCTGAGATCCAAAAGGAAAAAGAAACGGTAATTTCCGAACCGAAAAATAAAACCGTAAACGAAGCGCCTTAACTGGTGATCTTTTCAAACGGAAGGGTAGATTCTTTCGCAAATCTGCGCAGCTGCTCCATTTCTTTTTTTGCTTTTTTCTGCCCGAATCTTGCGGCAGAATAGGTGAGGGCAATCAGAAGTAGACAGACGAAAGAAGCAGAAAGCGCCCAAGGAAAATCATTGCTGCCGATCTGTTTTTCCACAAACCACAGCGTAAAGAATGTCATCCAGGCGATGCTCCAGAAAAAATAAAGAAACATAAAAAATGTCCACACTGCTGAACTCGGTCCGAAAACTCCGCGGATTGCGGTTTGCCCGTCTTCCGTTTCCGTTCTCAGAGAAAGACAAGGTTTCCAGTACTGATAATTGTCGTTCCGTACCGAAATGGTCGCTATTTCCTTGTTGATATTTCCGGTAAATTCCTGATTGTTTTCAGCGAGATATTTTTTCAGATTTTCGGCATATTCTTCAGGATTCAGATGAGTATACATTTTGAATCGCGGTCGGTTTCTTATCCTGTCTAAAGTGCTTTGTTCCATATTTTTCAGTTTTGGTGTTCCTGATACGGAATCGGATCTTCCAGATACAATCCCAGCTCCAGCTTCTGGTTATTTCTTTCCACAACGATTTCCACATAGGTTCCGTCTTTTTCTTTCAATATTTTGTAAATACTGTCCAGTGTCAGGTCACCGGCTTTTTTGCCTTTTATGGAAATTATTTTATCGTCTTTTTTCAGTCCGCCTTTTTCGCACGGAGAATCTTTTCTGCATCCGGCAATGGAATATTGTGGTTTCAGTACAAATTTATATTGGAATCTGTCAGTATCCCTGGTGCTGTTATACACTTCAATTTCCACAGATTCTTTTTTCTTGGTTTCCACATTCACCAAATCCTGCTCCCACATCATTCCGTCGTGCTTGATATCCAGTCCGCTTTTGTTAAAAATAAACGGATCATCAAAATCCTTGTTTTTCTTTAAATAAATTTTCTGATCGTTATAATCAAAGATCACCAGAAATCTCCGCAGAATATCGCTCCCGACCGAGCCTTTCCGGTCTTTTACCAGCGTAAGATGCTGTATTGAATATTCGTCGGGCATTGCAGTCAGTGGTTTTTCAAATCTGAACTTTCCGAGATACAGAGCGTGAATCCTGCTTCTTTTTCCGAAAATATCACCGTTGAAGCCTCTTCCCAGAAAATCATCAATATTAGGACGATTGTAAACGAAATTCTTAATTAATGAAGGAAAAAGCCATATAGCATCACTGTTTCCGAGATCCAAAAGAAGTTTTGACGGTTTCTTTTCATTGGTCATTTCCACATCTGCTTGCAGATAAGGTTTGTTCAGCTCTACGGAGATGGGAAATTCCTCAAATCTTTTTTTCTTTTTTTCAAAATCAGCCGAAGTATTGTAAATGGTGATCTTCTTTTTAATATAATCAATCTGTACAGGATGATTTTTAAAGAAATGGTAGCCGATAATTCCGTTCACGGGAATTCCGACGTGTGAAGAAATATTAATTCCCTCGTCCAGAATAATGTAAATGGTATGGGTTTTATCTACAAAATTTTTACCGACGGAAACATTGTTATTAACCGATTTAAGACCTTCAATATCAATATCTTCACCCAATCCCGAGAATTTTATTTTTTCCACTTCATTAAAATTCACCTGCTTGTTATCGAGGCTGAAAAGAATGGTTTCCGCAACTCCGGTATCCAGCAGAAAAGTAAGATCAACACCATTAATGTTTACGGGAATAAAAATCAGATTGTTAATGAGCTGAAAAGGAATTACCGTTTTTCCGGGCGTATTCAACTGGAATCCGGTCTGCGATTTTGCACCGACGAATAAGAGAATAAAAAAAAGCTGTACAAATTTCATAGAATGAATGTACAACTTTTTTTTAAATTGGATGCGGATTGCGAATGGTCAATTTCGCTTCACGAGTCAAATGTCAATTTATTTACGGGGAAAATTCACCCTTCACTGCGAAGCAAATTGACGATTGACTTTTTTAGAATTTTAATACCTGTAATATTCCGGTTTGAAAGGTCCTTCTACTGTTACACCAATATATTTTGCCTGTTCCTCGGAAAGTGTTTCCAGTTCCACACCGATTTTTTTCAGGTGAAGCGCGGCAACTTTTTCGTCTAATTTTTTAGGAAGCGTATATACTTTGTTTTCGTAAGCACTGGAATTTGTCCAAAGCTCGATTTGTGCTAAAGTCTGATTCGAGAACGAGTTGCTCATCACAAAACTTGGATGTCCTGTTGCACAGCCAAGATTTACCAAACGTCCTTCTGCAAGGATGATGATTTCTTTTCCGTCTACATTATAAATATCGACCTGTGGTTTTACTTCAGATTTTGTATTTCCGTAGTTTTCATTCAACCATGCCATATCGATTTCATTATCGAAATGCCCGATGTTGCAGACGATGGTTTTATCTTTCATCTTTTTGAAATGCTCGCCTCTTACAATATTGAAGTTTCCGGTTGTGGTAATGATGATATCTGCGTTTTCGATAACGGTTTCCAGCTTTTTCACCTCGTAGCCTTCCATTGCAGCCTGTAATGCACAGATCGGATCAATTTCCGTAACGGTAACGATAGAACCTGCTCCTCTGAAAGAAGCGGCTGTTCCTTTTCCAACGTCTCCGTAACCGCATACTACAACTCTTTTTCCGGCAAGCATTACGTCTGTTGCTCTTCTGATCGCGTCTACAGCAGATTCTCGGCATCCGTATTTGTTGTCAAATTTGGATTTTGTAACGGAATCGTTCACGTTGATTGCCGGCATTACCAAAGTTCCGTTCTGCATTCTTTCATAAAGTCTGTGAACTCCGGTTGTGGTTTCTTCGGAAAGTCCTTTGATATCTTTTGTAAGTTCAGGATATTTATCGAAAACCATATTGGTTAAATCTCCACCATCGTCCAGAATCATATTGAGAGGTTTTCTGTCTTCTCCGAAGAAAAGTGTCTGCTCAATACACCAGTCGAATTCTTCCGCGTTCATTCCTTTCCACGCGTACACCGGAATTCCGGCAGCAGCAATGGCAGCAGCAGCGTGATCCTGCGTTGAAAAAATATTGCAGGAACTCCAGGTAACTTCTGCTCCGAGTGCAACCAGAGTTTCAATCAGAACAGCAGTTTGGATCGTCATATGAAGGCAGCCTGCAATTCTTGCGCCTTTCAGTGGTTGTGAAGGTCCGTATTCTTCACGGATTGCCATTAATCCCGGCATTTCCGCTTCGGCAAGCTGTATTTCTTTTCTTCCCCATTCTGCGAGGGAAATGTCCTTAACTTTATAAGGAATGTATTGTGTTGTCGTTTCCATCTAAAAAAAATTTTTGCAAATTTACGATTAATATTCAAAAGAATAAAAACAGGAGAAAAAGGTCTTTTAATGATAATTAACAGCTTTGAAAATTATTTGTTTCAATTCTAAATAATTATCTTTGCCTCAACTAAAATACAATATCAATTATGAGCAATACACAAGAAGCTGCAAGACAAGTGAAGCCTGTGGCGCCGAAAGTAAAGGAATTAGTGGAAAGTTTGGGAAGCTTTATCCTCGCAACAGTGGATGAAAACGGAAATCCTACGGCAAGCTATGCTCCGTTTGTGCAGATAGGAAATGATTTTTATACATTGGTTTCCTTTATGGCGAAACATACTAGAAATCTTGCGGAAGGAAGAAAGGTTTCCGTAATGTTTATCGAGGACGAATCTGCAACCAAGCAAATCTACGCAAGAGACAGGCTGACTATCGACGTTGCCACTTCACAGGTAGAAAGAGATTCCGAAGAGTGGAACAATGTTATCGAAAAACTAACAGCAAAACATGGAAAAGTAGTAGGAATCATTTCTGGAATGACGGATTTTATTATGATAAAGATGCAGCCGACAAAAGGTTCTTATGTGAACGGATTCGGAAGCGCTTATTTTGTGGATGAAAAGTTGGAAGTAACGGAACACAGAAACGATATCAATCACGAAACGAAATAAATGATAAAGCTCGGTTTTCAGACTGGGCTTTTTTATTATTATCCTGATGTGTCGGGTTATCAAAGTCATTTTGAACAGCTATGGCGGATTAAACTGAACAAAAAAAGGAGCAGAAGATAATGGAACAGTATCCCTTAAAATTGGATTATTAAACGATTTGCCTTTCCACCTACCCACTTCTATCTCCAGTTCAAAAACCTTAATATTGAACTTTAAACTTTAAACCTTCAAATTGTGGAAAAGTAAAATTTCTGCAATTGAATATTTATTTTAAATTTATACTTTATTAAACTAAATTTTACAAAATAAATGTTTGAACTCAATTACGAAATTACAGGCATTGATGCCAAAACTTTTTATGGTGTAAACAACCAGTATTTCAATCTTATAAAATCCAATTTTCCAACACTCAAAATCACGGGAAGAGATCATTATATTTTCGCGATGGGAACTCAGGAAGCGCTGGATGTTCTGAAACAGAAGCTGGACGATATTGTTGCTTTTATTTCTAAAAACAATTCCATACAGCTGAAAGATGTGGAAAATATTCTCAACCTTAAAGATGAATCCGAAAAACAGCTGGTTTTTGATCAGGATATTATTGTAAAAGGCGTAAACGGAAAAGTAATAAAAGCCAAAACCACCAATCTGAAAAAGCTGGTGAAAGAAGTCGAGAAAAAAGATATGGTTTTCGCCATCGGTCCTGCCGGAACCGGAAAAACATATACAAGCGTTGCGCTTGCAGCAAGAGCTTTGCGGGATAAAGAAGTGCGGAGAATTATTTTAACACGACCTGCTGTGGAAGCAGGAGAAAGCCTCGGATTTCTGCCCGGAGATCTGAAGGAGAAACTCGATCCGTACTTGCAGCCTTTGTATGATGCGCTCCGTGATATGATTCCGCACGAAAAGCTGGAAGGTTTCATCGAGAAAAAAGTGATCGAAGTGGCGCCGCTCGCTTTTATGAGAGGGCGGACTTTGGACGAAGCGTTCGTAATTCTGGATGAAGCACAAAATACCACGCATTCCCAGATGAAAATGTTTTTGACCAGAATGGGAATGAACGCCAAATTCATTATTACAGGAGATCCGAGTCAGGTGGATTTGCCTTTGAAGCAGAAATCCGGACTGAAAGAAGCAATGCGCATCCTGAAAAACGTGAATGAGATCGGCTTTGTGCATTTAACGGAAGAAGATGTGGTTCGCCATCCTGTTGTCCGGAAAATCATTAACGCTTACGGAAACGAGGAAAAACGACTGCGGGAGGAATAATTTGTAAATAATTTTTTCACACTCAAAAGCCGAAAGCCGATTGCTGAAAGCCGAAAGCTAAAATCCAGATTACTGATATCTCGAATGCTCCTTATTTTTCGAAAACTTCGAAATAATAGGTTTGAAAAGTGCTCGGTATTTCTCGATATCGAAAAGCTGGGAATCGCTCAATGCTTTGCTTGTGAGCCAGATTCCGAAAGGAAGCAGCACCATATTCGGAAACCAGGCAGCGAGATAAGGATTCATTTTTCCTGCCCACGCAATATTTTCTACCGACAGCGTCATTACATAAAAAATAATGAAAATTACAATGGCGATAATCACCGGAAGTCCCATTCCGCCTTTTCGGATAATGGAACCTAAGCTCGCACCGATCAGGAAGAAAATAATACAGCTGATGGATGAAGCGATGATTCTTTGCTGATAAATAATAACTTTGCTGTAATAATTGTTGATGCCTTTTATTTCATCCGCTTTTGTTTCCAGCGAAGATTTCATATTTTCGATTTTATTATAGGCGGAATATAATATGTCCAGTTTTTTATTACCCTTAATCGTATCTATTTTTACGTATTCTTTCGGTTTGGTTTTATCTTTCGGATTGGCGGTGATGGCATTTATATAAGTATTGGTCTGATTGATCAGATCATTATTAATATAATCAAAAGATTCCCCGTTTATTTTACGGGTTTTTACGACTGTTTCATTAAGTTGTCCGTAGGTTTGAAATGTATAATCGTCCGTAATTTTCTGTTCGTCGATCGCCTTGTTGATCACATCCGAAATATTGAAATGCAGCGTAAGCGTATCGAATTTTATTGACTGATCAGGCTGTTTTAGGCGGTCATTATAATTTTGCCCCTGATTATCTTCAAAAACATAGCCGTTATACAGCATCAGTTTCAGGAAATTACGGTTGGTAGCAGGAACAAATTTTCCTTTCTGTGCTACGATAGATTGCTGGTTTTCATAGGAATTCGTCATTTTGTGAATGAAAATTCCGTCCAGATTTTCGCCATTTTCTCCCGTTATTTTATCGAACTTTACGCTGTATCCGGGAATCTGCGAGATAAATTGCCCGGGAGTGAAATTAAGCGCAGGTTTGGTTGCCGTAATATTATAGAGCATATTTTTGGCTTTTCGCTGAAAATCCGGAACAACATTGTTGGCAAAAAAGAACAGCAGCACTGCGAAAAGCATTGAGATGATAAAGAGCGGCATCATAATCCTTGTCAGAGAGATTCCGGCAGCTTTCATCGCTGCAAGCTCGTAGCGTTCTCCCAGTTCGCCAAACGTCATGATCGAGGCGAGCAAAATGGTGAGTGGTAAAACTAATGTTACTACATTTACTCCGAGATAGGAGAGAAGCTTCAGAATTTCCCAGTAGCTCAAGCCTTTTCCTGTGAATTTCGACAATTGAATCCAGATAATATTCACGATGAATATAAAAAAAAGGACACTGAATATAAACAGGAACGGTCCGAAAAAAGTTTTGATAATATACCGGTCAAGGATTTTCATATCGGCAAAAATAATCAAAAACTGGCAAACTCTTATCCAATTGATATTCAAGATTTGAAATTTAAAATTGAAGCCATATAAATCCCAAATATCGAATCTCAAATCTCAAATTTTGCATATATTTGTGAATAATCAATTTTTTATAATGAAAAAAACTCTATCACTACTGTTGGCAGCTGCTTATCTCTGCGGATTTTCTCAGGAATCCAAAGAACTGGCAAAGCTGCAAAAGGAAACAGGTGCTGTTGTTACGATGAGCAGAAGCACTTCCAATCCCGATTTTATACGTTTTAACAGCGGAAACGCGCTTCAACTGAAAGGTGCCGATGCAAAAGCGAAAGCACAGCAATTTTTAACGGAAAATTATAAGATATTCAACCTGAAATCTGCCGATGAGCTTGTGTTTGCAGCAGTGCAAACTGATAATTACGGACTGAAGAACGTGATCTATCAACAATATTATCACGGCATTCCTGTATATGATGGTGGTTTGAAATTTCATTTCAATGCAAAGCAGGAACTTACTTCCATCAACGGCAATGTGATCCCGAATATAAAAACCAATGCCACTCCGCTGATTTCAAAAAATGAAGCGGCAACTCTGGCGAAAAGCTTGGTGGAAAAACAAAATTTAAGCAAAGCGAATTTGCCGCTGGAAATAGCAAAAAATAATCTCCTCGTTTTCCCGAAAGGCTTGGCGCAAAGAAATGTGGTAAGCTCTTATCTGGCTTACGAAGTTGAGGTTACCAATAAAAATGATGTACGCGAATTTTTATACATCGATGCTCATACCGGAGAATTGGTGGAGCAGTTTACAGGAATTCATAACATCATCCACAGGGAATTGTATGAAGTAAATACCAATCCCAACAATCAGGTTTGGAAAGAAGGCGATCCGTTTCCGGGAACACTCGATATCTGGCAGCAAAGTGAGGTAGAAACTGCCGGACAAGTATATAATTTATTTAAAAACGCATTCGGACATATTTCCTATGATAATGCCGATCACAAGATGATTACCATCAATAATAATCCGAATATCGCCTGCCCGAATGCAAACTGGAATGGTATAACTACCAATTATTGTACAGGAGTTGCAGCTGATGATGTAGTAGCTCATGAATGGGGACATGCTTATACGGAATATACAAGCGGACTGATTTATCAGTATCAAGCCGGTGCTTTGAACGAATCCTATTCCGATGTTTGGGGCGAAACAATAGATTTGCTGAACAGCTATATGGATGAAGGTGAAAATATAAGCGTAAGAACAACACCGTCCTGCAGTACCAATTCAGTACGGTGGAAAATGGGCGAAAAAGCGACCGCTTTCGGAGGCGCAATCCGTGATATGTGGAATCCGAACTGTAACGGAGATCCGGGATCTGCTTTGGATGACAATTATTATTATTGCGGAGACTGGGATTCAGGAGGTGTACATACCAATTCGGGTGTTCCGAATCACGCTTATGCTTTGTTGGTAGATGGCGGAACATACAGAGGTTACACCATTTCGGGGATCGGTTTTGTGAAAGCGGCTCATTTGTGGTGGAGAGCACAATCCGTTTACCTGACTCCTACCAGTGATTTTTCCAATTTTGCAGATGCTCTGGAAGCTTCGTGTAATGATTTGATCGGAATTAATCTGCAAGGCTTATCCACTACCGAAACTCCGGCAGGTTTAAGCGGGGAATCTTTTACAGCAGCAGATTTGCAAAATATTAAAAATGCGATACTGGCAACCCAGCTGCGTGATTCAGTAGCAGAAATGTGCGGATACGAAACGATTTTAAATGAAACTTCCACATTATGTGATGCAGCAACATCTTCACCAATATTCTCTGAAAACTGGGAAAACGGAATGGGAAGCTGGACGGTTACCGAAATCCCTGTGAAACCTGAAACCTGGGAAAGCAGACCCTGGACAATCAAAAACAACTTACCGAAAGGCAGAACCGGAAAAGCAATTTATGCTGCCGATCCGATTAACGGAGATTGTATAAGCGATATGCAGAACGGTGTAATCAGGCTGGAAAGTCCGCTCATTACGATTCCTGCATTTTCCGGCGGCAAAATGGAAATGGCTTTCAATCACTATGTAGCAACAGAAGCGGATTACGATGGCGGAAATATCAAATACAGCCTGAACAACGGAGCGTGGATACTGCTTCCCAAATCAGCATTTTCACAAAACTCATACAATAAAAATTTAGTGAATTCAGGAAATGATAATCCGCTGAAAGGTCAGGCTGCTTTCTCAGGAACAGATGGCGGTTCATTGGGCGGAAGCTGGGGAACAAGTATTATCGACCTTTCAAAAATCGGGGTAACTTCCGGATCGAAAATCCAATTCAGATTCGAGTTTGGTTCTGACGGTTGTAATGGTAACGACGGCTGGTATATTGATGAAATATACGTATACAATTGCAGTCTTCTTTCGGTAGAAAACATACAGAAGAACAGTGCTGTAAACGTATTCCCGAATCCTACTTCAGGAATCATCACCATCGAAAATACCAAAAAGCTGAATCTGAAAACTGCGGAAATTTACAACGTATCAGGACAATTAATTCAATCTTTCATCCTGAACAAATCCGTTAAAAATACTGTTGATATGAGCAGTCTTCCGAAAGGAGTTTATATCCTGAAAGTAAATTCGGATAACGAAAGCAATACGGTGAAGGTTATCAAAAAATAAATTAATCCACCTTACTTTGTCAAGGTTTTTCAGCAAAAAGAAGCTACTTTGACAAAGTTTTTCATAACAAAAATCCTTTTAGTATTTTGAATACTGAAGGGATTTTTTAATACCTGATTCCTGCTTTTTTTAAAATAAAATGCAGCAGCCAGATCGGACCGATCAGAAGAAATTGCAAATCTTTCAGAAAGCTGGGTTTCCTGCCTTCGATTTTGTGCCCGATAAATTGCAGAATCCACGTAACAATAAATACGGCGAGAAAAAGAATCCACGATTTTTTCCCGAATGTTACGTTCGCGAGTGAGACAAAATGTTCCATCAGCAGCATTATGAAAATCATAATCAGGGCAATTCTCCACGATAAACGCAGATAAAAAACGGTAGCAAAAATAAGCGCCAAAACACTTGCGATGCTCAGAAACCCGAAATATTTGAGATAGATATTAGGTGAAGGAACGTAGGAAATAAATCCTAAAATTGTCCAGAAGATCAAAGGAACACAAATCCAGTGAATAAGTTTGTTGGTTGGGTTTCTGTGGCTTTCCGCATATTCGGCGAAGAGTCTGTCGATTTTTCTCATAGTTCCGGATTTTGAACAAATTTAAAAAAAAATTAATCACAGATTTTTTTCCTGAAAAAGAATTTGCAGGTGAATTTTTTTGGTTCAATTACTTTTAATTTTCCTTGCGCTTAATCTTAAAAACCGGATCACCAGCAGAATCGCGGAAACACTCAATCCAAGTCCCAATGCGATCCACATCCCGAAAGCGCCCATTTTCATTGTATAACAAAGGAAATATCCGAGCGGAATCGTGATCACCCAATATGCAATAAAAGTGAGAATGCTCGGAATTTTCACATCCTGAATTCCTCTCAAACATCCTAAAGCAACCACCTGAACTCCGTCCGAAAGCTGGAAAAGCGCCGCAATAATCAATAATTTTGAAGCGAGAAGAATCACTTCCACATCTTCTTTTTTGGTGAAGAATGTAGGGAAAATATTCCTGCCGAGAATAAAAATAATTCCGCAGCACATCATAAAAATAAATACGATTTTCAGATTGTTGATTCCCTGATTTCTCAGCTCAACAAAATTCTGTTCCCCGAGACGGTTTCCGATCATTACCGTAGAAGCCACACTGAATCCGATGCAGAGATTAAATGTAAAAGAAGCCATACTCAGTGCAATCTGGTGCGAGGCGATATCGTGTGCAGAAATCAGTCCGCAGATAAATGCAGCAGCGGCAAAAGCGGTAACTTCAAAAAACATCTGCATTGCGGTCGGAATCCCGAGTTTTATCATTTTCCGGAAAAGCTCTTTCGAAAAAAGTTTGATTTTAAGGCTGAAATCCCTGATATATCGGCGGGTTCTTTCTTCGCGCTTCAATACAAAATACAGGAAAACCGTCATAAAGATCCTTGAGACCAGAGTTGCCAAAGCAGAACCTTTAACGCCCATCGGCGGAAATCCGAGCAGACCTTTTATGAAAATATAATTTAATGCGATATTCAGAATATTGGCGGCAATTGTAGCTTTTGTAACGCCGATAGTGTATGATAGACCTTCGGATGTTTCTCTCAGAGTCTGGAAAATCATAAACGGAATAATGCTGTACGCCATTATTTCGAGGAAAACAATGGTATCAGGAATAATTTTCGGCGGCTGATTCATATGATAAAGCAGCGGAGTTCCCAGCAACAAGAGTCCCATCAATACAATTCCTACAACCAAATTAATAACAAAACCGTGGCGGAAAACCTTGTTGATTTCCCGATGATTATTCTGTGCGTGAGCTTCTGAAACCAACGGCGGAATGGCAAAAGACATTCCCAACGCAAACACGAAAACACTGAAAAAAATAGCATTCCCCAAAGAAACCGAAGCCAAAGCATCCGAACCCAGAAGATTTCCCACGATAATTGTATCGAAAAGATTTACCGAAACCTGCCCGAGCTGCGTAAGCATCACGGGAACCGCTAATTGTAAAGTTCTTTTGGTGTAGGTAGGATTGAGGATCTTCATTGACAGCAGAAATTTGCGGCAAAATTACTGTAAACTTTACAGAATCCTGTTATTTGAAAATTAAATTATTCTATTTATGATGTAGGGTTGTATCAAACATATTTTCAATGTAAAGTTTTATGATTTTGTAAAAATCAATATTCAACGGGTTGTTTTTTCATATAAACTTTGCAGTTCGGCAAAAAAATATTAAATTTGCCATCTCTAAAAAGATTATACAACCGATGAGCACAATATTTACGTTATTTATGGTTTTGATTATGATCGCAAGTGTACTTCTGATCATCATTATTATGGCACAGAATCCGAAAGGAGGCGGTCTTTCCGGGACTTTTGGCGGAACATCTTCCGCACAGTTCGGTGTTCAGAGAACCAATGATTTTATGGAAAAAGCAACCTGGAGCTTAGGAATCGCTATCGTTGTGCTGATTTTGTTAAGCGTTGTACTTACGGCAAGTCCGGTAACTACGGTTCAGAAAAAAGCACCTGCAAAAACGGAAGCACCGGCTTCTGCACCTGCAAATCAGGCTCCTGCACAGAAATAACACGAAAAATTTGTTTTTTACACGATAAAAAGCGGTCTGGAAATTTCCAGACCGCTTTCTTTATTGAATAGATATTTTTTTTGAAACACTCTTTTGGAGTTTAAAACTATGAAAAAGGTATAAAATAATGTAAAAATCGCCGAATTACAATTTCAATTTTAAATCCGTAAATATTTCCTTATTTTTGCAATCCATAAAATAAAAATATGTTTGGCAGTTTACAGGATAAATTGGATAAGGCGCTTCATAATATTTCAGGACGCGGAAAAATTACGGAAATCAATGTAGCGGAAACCGTTAAAGAAATCAGGCGTGCTTTGGTAGATGCCGATGTGAATTATAAAGTAGCGAAAGATCTCACAAAACGTGTTCAGGATAAAGCTTTAGGGCAAAATGTACTCACTTCTTTAACTCCGGGACAATTGATGACCAAGATTGTTCACGATGAATTGGTGGATCTGATGGGCGGAACTCAGGAAGGAATCAACCTTTCCGGAAAACCTTCCGTAATTCTGATTGCCGGTCTGCAAGGTTCCGGGAAAACCACTTTCTCGGGAAAACTCGCCAATTATCTGAAACAGAAAAGAAGCAAAAAACCTCTTTTGGTTGCCTGTGATGTGTACAGACCTGCTGCGATCGACCAGCTGAAAATATTAGGTGAACAAACCGGAATTCCTGTTTATACCGAAGATGGCGCTACGAATCCTTCTACTATTGCTGCAAATGCCGTAAAATACGCCAAAGAAAATAATTTCGATGTGGTGATTGTGGATACAGCGGGACGACTTGCGATTGATGAGCAAATGATGAATGAAATAAAATCCGTTCATTATTTCATCAAACCCGACGAAACTTTGTTCGTGGTGGATTCAATGACGGGGCAAGATGCGGTGAATACGGCGAAAGCATTCAACGAAGCACTGAATTTTGACGGAGTTGTTCTTACTAAATTAGACGGTGATACACGAGGCGGTGCTGCATTAACCATTCGTTCCGTAGTTGAAAAACCGATCAAATTTATTTCCACGGGAGAAAAAATGGAAGCGCTGGATCTTTTCTATCCGGAAAGAATGGCGGACAGAATTCTCGGAATGGGAGACGTGGTTTCCCTCGTTGAAAGAGCACAGGAGCAATTTGACGAGGAAGAAGCGAAAAGGCTTCACAAGAAAATTGCGAAAAACGAGTTCGGATTCGACGATTTCCTGAAACAGATCAGCCAGATCAAAAAAATGGGAAATATGAAGGATCTGATGGGAATGATCCCGGGAGTCGGGAAAGCCATAAAAGATGTGGATATCAATGACGATGCTTTCAAGCATATTGAAGCCATTATCCATTCGATGACTCCGGAGGAAAGAAGAAAACCTTCTACCATTGATATGAACCGTAAAAAGAGAATCGCGAAAGGTTCGGGAAGAAAGCTGGAAGATGTGAACGCGCTGATGAAGCAGTTTGAGCAAATGGGAAAAATGATGAAAATGATGCAGGGACCGCAAGGAAAAGCAATGATGCAGATGATGAGCAAAGGAATGCCGAATATGCCGGGAATGGGCGGAAATCTTTTCGGGAAATAATAAAATTTTGAAATTCAATAAAATACAAAATCCTGAAAGTATTCTTTCAGGATTTTTCATATAATAAATTTGTGTTTTTGGAATCTTAATCTGAAATTTTATAAATATATACTCTGGCACTACTGTCTGACAATAAATTAAGCGCAAGTCCTCCTGCATTTATTTCAAATGAAAGTTTGTCATTTTTTGAGAGTCTGTAAATAGAATCGATGCTTGTATTGCTTATTATAATACTTGCAAGGAACGATACGCTTGCACCGCTGAATTTCTTTTTGTCCATTACCGTATAACTTGACATGTCACTGGAATGCTTCAGGATCCCGATACTCGGAATTCCACTAAAATTTAACGCCGCCAACATAACTCCCGAACCGTATCTGACATCAAAATTGATCACATAAACTCCATCGGAAGGAACCGTATAGATATCATCAGCAGCCGAAAAATGCCCTCCCGGATTAATGGGAATATGTCCCGAACCAAAATCTATTTTCTGCCAGCCAGCAAATAGTGATCCGTCCAGTAAACTCAACCCTTCATCTTCTATTGCTTTTGCCATTGTTGAATTGACATTCGATCCGGAACTGCCGGAAAGATTGCCGTTTACTTTGTCCACTTTATGAGTAGTGGGATCAACAACCAGAAAATCGTAATTGGCAGAAGAATTGGCATTCCCAACCTGACGGATGATAATATCTCCATTTACATCAAGGGTCGCTTCAGGATTAGTTGTATTAATGCCAACTTGTGCGGTTACAACAGAAGAGCAAAAAATAAAAATGCTCAAATAATAATTCTTTTTCATAGTAAATAGTTTTATTAGTTATTATTAATCAATATTGCAATACGATTAATATTATAACAAAATTAACTAAAAAATAATATAAAAAACAAATAAATATTTAATTATTTTAAATAATATAAAAATTAAATATAATTATGAAAATTATAGAGTCGCTCATTTTAAACCAAAAAATGCAGGAATTTTTCCCTGCATTTTATTTTTATTTCCTTGATTTATCTTTCTTCTTTCTTCCCGATTTTATGAGCGCTTCATTCAATAGAAATTCTATCTGTCCGTTTACGCTGCGGAATTCGTCATTCGCCCAGGATTCCAGGAGTTTGTATATCTCATCATCCATTCTTAGTACAAAGCTCTTTTTGGATGATGTTTTCTGAGTTTCCTTATCACTCATTTTTTCATCAATTATCAATTATACAAAGTTCCTGTATTCAGGATCGGCTGTGCTGCTTTTTCTCCGCAGAGAACGACCATCAGGTTGGAAACCATTGCCGCTTTTCTTTCATCATCCAGCTCGACAATATTTTCTTCGGAAAGTTTTTTCAAAGCTAAATCCACCATTCCGACAGCACCTTCCACAATTTTGGTTCTCGCCGCTACAATTGCGGTTGCCTGCTGGCGCTGAAGCATTGCTCCGGCAATTTCGGAAGCATAAGCCAAATGTGTGATTCTTGCTTCCTGTACGATGATTCCGGCCGGTGCCAGTCTTTCCGTAAGCTCAGATTCGAGAATTTTATTTACCTGATCTCCGCCGTCGCGCAAAGTAATACTGGCGTGCTCATCTTCAAGATTATCATACGGAAAACTCACCGCAAGATGCCGAACCGCTGCTTCACTCTGCATTCTTACGTAGCTGATATAATTTTCCACTTCATAGGCGGATTTGTACGTATCTCCTACTTTCCATACCAGAACAGCGCCGATCTCGATCGGGTTTCCCATTTTATCATTTACTTTCAGAGTCTGACCCTGCAAATTCTCCGAACGAAGCGAAATTTTCTGAGTTGTATAAAGCGGATTGATAAAAAACAAACCGTTGTCTTTCACGGAACCTACATATTTTCCGAAAAAGTTCAGAACACGCGAATGGTTCGGCTGAATGATCATTAAACCTTTCACAAAAAAAGCAAATCCGATGAAGCAGAGAATTCCGATGATCACCAGAATAAAATTGCGATCCGCACCTGAAATAATACAGTACGTTCCTGCAGCAAAAAGCGCCAGACAAATAATCAAAGCAAGATATCCGGACATTGGTTTTAATAATTTTTCCATAGTTTTTAAATTTATTAATTGATATTATTTTGATATCATAAAGATATGAATATTTTTTAAATATCAAAATTTTTTTTATTAATTTGAAAATATAATATTTAATGAATGCCTATAATTAGTAATAAGTGATTGTTAGCGGTTTGTCATTCCGCAGGAATCCAAACTGTTTTATGTTAGTGTGTTGAGATTCCTACGGAATGACAAAGACTCTGCTGAATTTCAGTATTACAACCGAAAAGCAAACATTCAAATGATATTAAATTGAGTTTGATTATTTTTTTCAGATAAATTTTATAAATCAAAATCTAACAAAAAAACTCCCGATTTTAAAACAAAACCGGGAGCTTCTGATGTTATAAATTTTCAATTATTTTTTCAACGCTTTAAACCTGAAAAACGAAACTACGGAAAGAATCAGCATAAAAGCCAATCCGAGATACACCCAAATCGGAATCGGAACAGGATCGCCTTTTGCGTAGGAATGAAGTCCGCTCAGATAATAATTCACACCGAAATACGTCATCACCATTGAACAGAACGCAAACATCGCCGCAACGTGAAATGCCCATCTTCCGCGCAATCCTGGAACCAAACGCATATGCAGTACAAAAGCGTACACCATAACGGAAATAAAAGCCCACGTTTCTTTCGGATCCCAGCTCCAATATCTTCCCCAAGATTCATTTGCCCAGATTCCGCCAAGGAAAACCCCGACAGTAAGAGCGAAAAGTCCTATGGTTAAAGACATTTCTGAAACTATCGAGAGTTCTTTAACCGTAGAATCGTGATGGATCTTGTATAATTTTTTATCCGAAGCAATATAAAATACCAGCGTAATCACTGCAATAATCATCGAAAGTGCAAAGAACCCGTAACTGGCAGCAATAATGGCAACGTGAACAATCAGCCAATAGGATTTCAGAACCGGAACCAAAGGCGTAATCTGCGGATCGAGTGCGGAACCTCCGTGTGCAAATCCCATCATCATTACCGCGACCATAAATCCTGCTGCGGGAATCAGGGCATTAGAATTTCTGTACAATAATAATCCCGCTGTAATTCCAACCCACGAAATAAAAATAATCGCTTCGTAACCGTTGCTCCAAGGTGCGTGTCCGGACATATACCATCTTGCAATCAATCCGAGAAAATGTGCAATATATCCGACAATTCCGATGTAGATAATAATTTTTATAATCCTGTTCAGTATTCTACCCGGTTTGAATAATTCTACGAAGCCTAAAATTAAAATCAATCCGCCGATCAAAGTATAGAAGATCAGCAATTTAAAATTAAGGTTCACCTTATTCATAAATACTTCAAGATTGACTTTATTTTCGGAAGGGATTACATTTTTCCCCCATTTTTTCTGAAAATCTTCCAGCTTTTGAAGCTCTTTGTCCGCCTCATTCCAGTTTCCTGTTTTTTGGGCATCCAGAATGCTCAGGAAATAAGGTGCCATTACTTTCTGGGATTCTTCATCCGGTTCGAAATTTTCATTTAACCAGGAATTCCAGCGGTGATTCGGATCGTTTTTCACGGGAACAATTCTCAGAAACTGTCCGCTGAAAAATTCATTAAAAGCCTGAACACGATCATTCAGATCGATAACCGCCAAATCATATTTTGACTGTTCAGCAGGTTTTTTAGCGAAAGCAATATTGTAATCTTCTTCCAGAACGTAATGCAGCATTCCTGTTTTCGGATCCATCGGGAAAAGATTCATCAGCGAAGTATAGCCATCTTCATTCACTTTTGCTTTTTTCTTTAAAACATCTCCTCCTGATGTAACTTTTATCAACGGAACCATCGTCCAGCTTTCAGTATCGGTATTAATGGAAAGAAACCATTGGTTGGCATCCAGCGATTTCCCGTCACTTCCCTTAAAGGAATCTCTTTTGTATAATTTTCTTAAAACATCCAGAGCCTGAGTATTCATCGGAACGATTCTTCCCTCAAAATTCTGAACAAGAAGATACCCGAATTTATCGGCGTGTTCTTTGGAAATTTTATTTCTTGCGATAATTTCATCAGCGGAAATTTCCCTCATCGTACTCATCGAACGTGCAACGGAATTCTGTGATTTCTCCTCATTCTGCTGAATATTTGCAGTATCCTGATTTTGTGAAGCGTGGTTGTGTCCGTCGTTTTCGGAGTGAACTTGCCCGGTTTCAGGAAGAACTTTCCGGCTTCCGTCAGTTCCGTGCATATCGATTTCCTGCGCGTTAATACCAAAGCTCAAAAGAATCAGGATTGCTGAAATTAATTTTTTTCTGCTGGTCTGTTTCAGCATTTTATTGAGTTTCCAGAAGTGCGAACCTTTCCAGAAAAAAGTTACAAACAATCCCAGAAACAGGAATGTGTAACCGATATAGGAAATTAAAGTTCCCCAGAAATCGTGGTTTACCGAAAGAACCGTTCCCTGTCTGTCCGGATCGAAACTTGCCTGAAAGAAGCGATAACCTTTGTAATTCAAAACGTGATTCATATAAATTTTATACGGAACTTCTTTACCTTCATCCACAATTTTCACGTGGCTTTCGTAAGCGCTCGGCGAAGAACTTCCGGGATAGGTTTCCATTACGAAATCGTCTAACTTCAGAGAAAACGGCGTATTATACACTTTCGGTCCGAAACCTAAAATAATATTCATTCCGTCAATAGAAACCTGCTTGAAAGCATTCGGATTTCCTCTTTCCACGGAAAGATCCACATTCGTTTTGCTTTTCGGTGTTTTTACTTCCACGGTCAGCTGGTCGGGAAGATTTTTATCTTTATTCTTATCGCCTTCAAAAGCTATTAATTTTCCTTTTCTCAAACCTTCCGGAACTACAATCCTCAAATCATTGATTGTATAAAGACTTCTGTACGCCAAAGGCTGATATTCATCTTTTTTGGTAGTGCCAGTTGCTTGTGTTGCCATCGTCATATATCCTGCATCTACGGGAGTTTTTATCAAAACATTTCCTCCGTCGTTCCGGAATTCCACAGCGCCTTCGATCAGACGATTGTAGGAAATCAGCATTCCGCCGATGCTTTGGGTTTCTCCGGATTTCAGATAAAAATTTTCTCTGCCTTTATCTCCTGCCACTACGAAATGGAGATATTCTTCACCATTATTACTAGCAACCAGACTGTCTTTTTTTCTTTGAATATAATCCAGCGCTTTTACCTCGATATTCTTTCCGTGATAATTATATTTCGCCTTGAAATTTTTATGAACCGGAGACATCATATACGGAATTTCCTCATAATTCAGAACATCGCCCTTTTCTTCGATCTGTATTTTAAAGAAATTTCTGTCGGTAACAATATCTCTCGAAGACTGTCCTTCCCTGATGTGCATTGTTCCTTCAAAACTGATGTACCGAGTAATTGCACCACCAATAAAAATCAGAATAAAGGCGAGGTGAAAAACCAGAACCGACCATTTTTCCCTTCTCCAAAGCCGGTATCTCTTAATATTCCCGATAAAGTTCAGAATAAGAAGCAGCATAATCGCCTCAAACCATTTCGCTTCGTAGATCAGCGCTTTTGCAGCGGGAGTTCCGTAATCATTTTCGAGAAAAGTTGCATACGCCATTGAAGCGGCATATACCAGCAGCAAAACCGCCATTGTTCTTGTGGAAATAAGAATATCCAGAATTTTTTTCATTGTAAAATTTTAATCGGATTTTGGTAAAAAACACCAATTGCAAAAATACAATCTATAAAATTAAAAGACGAATCCGAAATGTGTTTTTTATCAGTTTGAGGAATCCTTCTTCTGTTTTTAAAGAAACAGGCATCAAAGTTATTGGAGTCTTAAACTCTGACAATGCTTTTAGATATCTTTTTTTCCACATTATTTATAACACCCGGAAAAAACATTAAATTTGCACCTATTGATGATTTTTTAAAATGAACAACGACATAAATAAAACTACGACAAGCAGTAAAATTTTATCAAAGCCTCGCATCTTCTTCGGAACTCTTTTCATCATCGTTTCTCTGGTGATGGTATTTTCTTTTATTTCGTATCTGATGAATTGGCGTGCTGACCAAAGCCAAGCCGGAACGATGCTCGACAAAACCGTAAAATCTTCCAATATCTTCGGGAAAATCGGGGACTGGCTGGGAAATCTTTTCATTTTTGAAAGCCTCGGAATCGCTGCATTTATCGTTGCTTTTCTGCTTTTTATGTTCGGGACTTTAATTCTGAAAAAAAGCTGGTTCAAACCCTGGAAAACTTTAGGGCATTCCCTGTTCTTCATCTGCTGGCTTCCGATCTTTATGGGAGCGGTAACAAAAGGGCAAGGCGTTCTGAGCGGAGTTTACGGATTTCAGATTATGGATTTCCTGAATTCGGTAATCGGAACGGTCGGACTTTGGCTGGTAATTCTGGCGAGTATCGCGCTCTATTTCGTTTTGGAATTCAATCTTCGTCCGAGTGCGATTAAAAATAAATTGGATGAAATTAATGAAAATACCATCGGAAAAGTAAAATCGATGCTGCCTAAATCGGAAGAAGATTTTGAAGCTGATGAAGAACTTGAGGAAATAGCTGATGACGGAAACGAGATTCCGAAAACGGAAAGAGTAACCGTTACCGAAGCTTTCGGTAAAAAAACTTCGGAGAATGAAATTCCCGAAAATTTCAACACGATAAAAACGCCGAATAAAACCTCTTTTGATGAAGATGAAAATCAGGATGAAAAACCCGTAAGTATTGATTTGAATACTTCTTCGGGCACTATCATTACTTCCAAATCCGTAAACGAAAATTTCGATTTCAAGGTGGAAGTTGCCGAAACCAAAGACGATTTTGATGATATTGAAACAAAATCCAACGAACTGGTGGAAAAACACGGATTGTACGATCATAAGCTGGATTTGGCACAATTTCAAATGCCTCCGATCGATCTGCTGAAAGATTACGGAAACGAAGAAATATCAGTAAATAAAGACGAACTCGAAGAAAATAAAAATAAAATTGTCGGGCTTCTGAAAAATTTCAACGTAGGAATTTCGGAAATCAAAGCGACCATCGGTCCGACCGTAACTTTATACGAAATTGTTCCGGAAGCGGGAATCAGAGTTTCCGCTATTAAAAAATTGCAGGACGATATCGCTTTGAATCTTTCCGCTCTCGGAATCCGAATTATCGCGCCAATGCCGGGAAAAGGTACGATCGGGATTGAAGTTCCGAGAAAAAATCCGTCTATGGTTTCGATGCGGAGCGTGATTGCTTCACAGAAATTCCAGAATTCGGATATGGATCTTCCGGTAGTTTTCGGAAAAACGATTTCCAACGAAATTTTTATGGCGGATCTTGCAAAAATGCCGCACCTTTTAATGGCTGGAGCAACCGGACAAGGAAAATCTGTCGGAATTAATGCTATTTTAACATCTTTACTTTACAAAAAACACCCGAGCGAACTGAAATTCGTGATGGTAGATCCGAAAAAGGTCGAACTCACTTTATATTCGAAAATCGAAAGGCATTATCTCGCAAAGCTTCCTGATGCGGATGATGCGATTATCACCGATACCAATAAAGTAATCAATACACTGAACTCACTTTGTGTAGAAATGGACACTCGTTATGAATTGCTGAAAAGCGCATTCTGCCGAACCATAAAAGAATACAACAAAAAATTTCAGGAACGTAAGCTGAATCCCGAAAACGGACACCGCTATCTTCCGTACATCGTTCTGGTTGTGGATGAATTTGCTGACCTGATTATGACTGCCGGAAAAGAAGTGGAACATCCGATTGCACGTTTGGCACAATTGGCAAGAGCAGTCGGAATTCATTTGATTGTTGCCACTCAAAGACCTTCCGTAAACGTAATCACGGGAATGATTAAAGCCAATTTCCCTGCAAGAGCGGCTTTCCGTGTAATTTCGAGTGTGGATTCGCGGACAATTCTGGATTCTCCGGGAGCAGACCAGCTCATCGGAAAAGGTGATATGCTTTACTTCAACGGAAATGAAATTCTGCGTTTGCAATGTGCTTTCGTGGATACTCCGGAAGTGGAAAGAATCGCAGACTTTATCGGTGAACAGAAAGGATATGCTTCCGCATTTCTGCTTCCTGAATATACTTCGGAAGAATCTGCAAGTTCCGCAGGAACATTCGATCCTAACGAAAAAGATGCTCTTTTTGAAGATGCCGCAAGAATTGTGGTTTCCACGCAGCAAGGTTCTACATCAATGCTTCAAAGGCAACTGAAATTGGGTTACAACAGAGCCGGAAGAATTATGGATCAATTGGAAGCTTCGGGAATTGTCGGCGGTTTCAACGGTGCAAAAGCGAGAGAAGTTTTGATCTCGGATCTGAATTCTTTGGAACAGTATTTGGAAGAGCTGAGGAAGTAAGAAAAGTGAATTGTCAATTTGCTTCGCAGTAAATAGTGAATTTTTCCCGTAAGTAAATTGACCATTGACTCGCGAAGCGAAATTCACCATTCATAATCTTTATCTTGCACCAAAAATTAAAAAAATGAACAAAATATTCTATAAAATCGTAACCGGAGCTTTCGTTGCAGGAAGCGTGATGCTGGTTCAGGCACAGAAAAGCGATGCCCAATCTAAGCAGATTCTGGACGCTGTCGCCAAAAATTATAAAGCCAAGAAAAATTCGTATTTCAAATTTTCTTATGGAACAGGTGATAACGGAAAAGTGAGCCAAACCCAAACCGGAATTTTCTATTCTACTCCATCCCAATACAAACTGAAAATTATGGGAATTGAGCAGATTTTTGACGGAAGCAAAGTGTATAACATCAGTGCGGAAGATCAGGAAGTGACGATTGCAAAAGCTGACGGTTCGGAAATGATGTTTTCGCCTACCAATTATCTGAATTCATACAAAAACGAATACAATACAACCTATGTCGGGAAAAAATCTGCGAACGGCGTGAATGCCGATCTCATCAAACTGGTTCCTGTAAAAAATAACGGACTGAAATCCGTTTATATTTTTGTAAATCAGGCGAAAAATCAGATTGTGAAAATTGAGCAATATTCTTCCGATAATTCCGTAGCGGTGATCGCTATTCAGGATTACAAGGAAAATCAGAATTTAGATTCCGGAATGTTTACGTTCAATAAAAATAATTATAAAAATTATATCATAACGGAACTTTAAAAAAGTAAAATCATATATAAAAATGCTTGCGGATTTCGTGAGCATTTTTTTGTTTTGAGAATAAAAAAATCCTTCCGGTATTTGAAACTTGATGATCAGAACTTGCTGTCAATTCAATTTTATTTTTTCAAGAAAATGTTTGGCTTTCAGACCTACACTCAGAAAGAAATGCTGAAACGGTTTTTTACGGTAATATTTATCCACGAAAATCTGCATTGCGCCGTAAAAGCGTTCCAGATATTTTTCGTCTTTTATCGTGCTTTCGCCTTTGTGGTGGAGTAATGAAGCTTTTCCGTAATAGAAATTCCGGTAACCGTTTTTCAGAATGGTGTAGCAAAGATCAATATCTTCTCCGTACATAAAATAGTTTTCATCCAAACCGCCGACTTTTTCGTATACTTCTTTTTTTGCAAGGAAAAAAGCTCCGGTTATCACTTCAACTTCGGCAATTTCGTTTTCATTAATATCACTTCGGTAATAAGATTTCGAGTTGTTTTTTTTGAAGCCGAGGAACAGCTTTTCAAAGGAATTGAACATATCAGGAACGGAACGCTTGCTTTCGGGAAGAAAATCGCCGCCCGAATCGTGCATTCTGATTCCGAGGCAGCCGAATTTTTCCTGAGCATCTGCGAAACCCAGAAGTTCTTTCATATAAAATCCTTCAAATTCGGTATCAGGATTCAGAAGAAGAATATACTCGCCTTTTGCGTGTTTTACGGCTTTGTTGTTGGCAATCGCAAAACCGTCGTTGCTTTGGTTTTCAATAAAATGAAATTCCGGGAACTCTGTGATGAGGTTTTTCCACAAAGAATCCGGCGATTGATTATCGATTACAATCACTTCGTAATCCACTTCCTGCACAAATTTCCGAATGGAAAAAAGGCATTTTCGCAAAAGTTCCGTTACATTGTAATTGACAATAATGATGGATAATTTCATTTGATTCAGTTTCTGATTTTAGTTTTTTTCGTCATAAGGAAGCCTGTTCAGAATGGATCTTCCCAAAGAAATTTCATCGGCATATTCCAGCTCATCGCCTACGGAAATTCCTCTCGCGATAGATGAAAATTTCACCGGAAAATTTTTATATTTTTTATAAATGTAATAAGCGGTAGTATCGCCTTCCATTGTTGCGCTCAAAGCGAAAATCAGCTCTTTTATTTCTCCCGATTCCAGCTTTTTTTCGATTTGCGAAATATTCAGCTGATTGGGACCGATACCTTCCATCGGCGATATTTTTCCGCCCAGAACCAAATATTTTCCCGGATATTTTGATGTGTTCTCGATTGCCATCACATCCCGCACATCTTCCACAATGCAAAGAAGCTCCGGATTTCTTTTCGGACTGGAACAGATCTCACAAACCTCAAAATCGGAAAAATTATAGCATTCCCTGCAATAGCGGATCTCGGTAACCAGCTTTTTCAGGGCATCGCCTAAAGCAACAGCCTGACTTTGCGGTTGTTTCAGAAGATAAAGCGCCAGCCGCAGCGCTGATTTTTTCCCGATTCCCGGAAGCCCGGAAATTTCTTCCACCGCTTTTGCCAAAACCTTACTCGGATAGTCCATTAAGCAAAGGTAAAATATATAGTTTAAAGTTCAAAGTTTCTTTTGAGATGGAAGATGGAAGCGGGAAGTCCGAAGTCCGAAGACCGGAGACAGAAAGTTTATAAAAATAAAAAATTGGAATTTTAATCCTAGTTGCACCTTGCACCTTGCACCTTGCATCTTGCACCTTCCATCTTCCATCTTTCCAACTTTTCCCTATCTTTGAAAAAACAAAAAAAATATGATTCTGAAAAATTTAAACTACCCTCTGGATTTCAAATTCAAGATTACCACGCTTTCGAGCGATTTCAATATTACCGATAAAAACGGAAATTATGTAGCGTACGTGCGCCAGAAAATGTTCAAGCTGAAGGAAGATGTGATTGTTTTTAGTGATGAGAGCAAATCCACGGAACTTTTCAGGATAAAGGCTGACCGTTGGCTGGATTTCAACGCATCTTACAGTATGACCGATCTTGTAAACGGGAAAAACTATGGCAGACTTGCCCGGAAAGGAATGCGTTCCATCTGGAAATCAACGTATGATGTTGTGGATGAGAATGATGTCGTAAAATTTACGATCACGGAAGACAATGCCTGGGTAAAAGTTTGGGACAGTTTTGTTGGTGAAATCCCGATTATCGGAATGTTTACAGGATATTTTCTCAATCCCTCTTATTCCGTGAAAGACGCTTCAGGAAGAGCTTTTTTCAAATTGAAAAAAATGCCTTCACTTATTGGCAGAAGATTTCAGCTGGAACGCCTCATCGATATTGATGACGAAGATGAGAGCCTGATTGTGCTTTCTTTTCTGATGATGGTTCTTCTGGAAAGAGCGAAAGGATAAATGGCTGGGAGGATTTGAGAGCTTGAAATAGTTTGAATTTCAAATATAGAAATCCAAAACCTTGAACCTTGCACCAAAATTTTCATAAATTTGAACAAACAATTTATCTATGAACCTTATCAATATAGAACCCCAAATAATCTGGAAAAATTTTTCCGCGCTGAATGCTGTTCCGAGACCTTCCAAAAAAGAAGTAAAAGTAATCGGATTCATTAAGAATTTCGGCGAAAATTTAGGTCTTGAAACCAGAGTGGATGAAGTGGGAAATGTGATCATCAAAAAACCTGCGACTTCCGGAATGGAAGACCGGAAAACTATCGTTCTTCAATCTCACCTTGATATGGTCTGCCAGAAAAACGCAGATGTGAATTTCGATTTTGAAACTCAGGGAATCCAGATGGAAATTGACGGAGACTGGGTGAAAGCGAAAGGAACAACTTTGGGTGCCGACAACGGGCTTGGTGTTGCTGCAATTATGAGCATTCTGGAAAGTTCCGATATTCCGCATCCTGCTCTAGAAGCGCTTTTTACGATTGATGAAGAAACGGGAATGACGGGAGCAATCGGTTTAAAACCGGGAGAATTATCCGGAGATATCCTACTGAATCTCGATACGGAAGAAGATGATGAGATCGATATCGGCTGTGCAGGCGGAATTGATGTAACGGCGACTCAGGATTTCCCTTTGGAAAATGCGAACGGACAAATCGTGAAAATTTCGGTGAAAGGTTTGCAGGGCGGACATTCCGGAATGGATATTCATAAAGGTTTCGGAAATGCGAATGTCATTCTGGGAAGATTATTATACACCGGAATCGACAATCAGAATATTCAGCTGATTTCCATTGACGGAGGCGGATTGCGGAATGCGATTCCGAGAGAAGCGAACGCTGTTTTGTCCGTAAGAAATTTTGTGGAATTTATTGAAGGAGCCAACAGCCTGAAGTCTGCTGTTTTAGAGGAATTTGCAACAATTGAAAAAGATCTGCATATCAATATCGAAAATTTTTCCACACCCGAAAAAGCAATTTCCGAAAATGCTTCCCGAAAAGTAATCCTTGCTCTGAAAGCTGCACACAACGGCGTTTACAGAATGAGTCCCGATGTCGAAGACTTGGTGGAATCTTCCAATAATATTGCAAGAGTAGAGCTGAAAGACGGAGATTGCAAAATTTTATGCCTTTCCCGCTCTTCCGTAGATTCTACAAAATTTGCCGTTGCCGAACAGTTGAAATCCGTTTTTGAGCTTGCAGGATTGCAGGTGGAATTCAGCGGATCATATCCCGGCTGGAAACCGAAACCCGGTTCGGAAATCGTAAAGATTATGGAAAGAATTTATGAAAAAGATTTTGGTGAAAAACCTCACGTTGTAGCCTGCCACGCCGGATTGGAATGCGGAATTATCGGAGCCAACTATCCCGAAATGGAAATGGTAAGCTTCGGACCGACTATTCGCGGAGCACATTCTCCGGATGAAAAAGCCAATATTCCTTCCACACAGAAATTCTGGAAATTCCTGAAAGAAATTTTATCGGAGATTCCTAAAAAATAATGTATAAAAAATCCCGGAACTTTCCGGGATTTGTTTTTTTGTTAAAATATGTTTTTAGGGATAAGGTGCTATCTCAACTTCCAGACCGTCGATTTCTTCGGTGATCGGAATCTGGCATCCCAGTCTGGAATTGTCTTTTACGTGATAAGCTTCTCCCAGCATCGCATCTTCCTCGGCTTCCATTTCCTGAAGTTTTTCTGCACCGTCCAGAATATAGACCTGACAGGAAGCGCACATCGCCATTCCGCCGCAAACTCCGATGGTTCCTTCTTCCGCGAGTTCATAAGAACGCATCACTTCCATCAGGTTCATCGACATATCGGTTGGAGCGATCACTTCGTGAACCGTTCCTTCTCTGTCGGTAATTTTTAAATTAATGTCTTGCATTTTGAGGCATAATTTTTTTATTGTGAATAGTGAATTTGCTTCGCAATCAATAATCAATAATCAATTTATCTACTAAAAAAATTCACAATTCACTGCGAAGCAAATTGACAATTCACTTTTCTGGCTGACTAATCAATCTTCTTCACTACCGCTTTTTCCGCTTCTTTCCGGCTTCCGTCGAAACCGTCAACTCCGCTTACTGTGGTGTATTTCAGGACGTATTTTTTTCCCGGATTTAATCTTTGGTAAACACTTTGGCACATCAGAGTCGCTTCGTGGAAACCGCAGAGAATCAGTTTTAATTTTCCGGGATACGTATTGATATCACCGATGGCGTAAATTCCTTCGATATTGGTTTGATAATCCAGAGCGTTATTTACGACGATCGCGTTTTTTTCGATATTCAGTCCCCAGTTTCCGATCTCTCCCAGTTTTGGTGTTAAGCCAAAAAGCGGAATAAAGAAATCCGTTTCGATATCGGTTTGTTCGCCGTCTTTTTCAACAGTAATGGCTTCGATTTTCCCGTTTCCTTTCAGCGCAGTAACTTCCGCAGGTGTGATGAGGTTGATTTTTCCTTGATTTTTCAGCTCCTGAACTTTTTCTACGGAATCCAAAGCACCGCGGAATTCGTTTCTTCTGTGAATCAATGTAACTTCACTGGCAACATCGGAAAGGAAAATGCTCCAATCCAGCGCGGAATCACCACCACCGCCGATTACGATTTTTTTATTTCTGAAATGTTCAGGATCTTTTACGAAATATTCAACACCGTTTTCTTCGTATTCGGTGATATTGGAAATTTCAGGTTTTCTCGGCTCGAAAGTTCCGAGCCCGCCTGCAATTGCGATTGCTTTTGCTCGGTGCACCGTTCCTTTATTGGTAATTACCTCAAACCATTCATCATCAATTTTGGTTAAGGTAACGGCGGTTTCTCCCAAAGTAAATCCTGGTTGAAACTGTTTGATCTGTTCCATAAGATTATCAACCAGCTCACCTGCATTTACGGACGGATAACCAGGAATATCGAAAATAGGCTTTTTCGGATACAATTCTGCCAATTGTCCGCCCGGTTGCGGAAGAGCATCGATAATGTGGCATTTCATTTTCAGTAAACCTGCTTCAAAAACCGCGAAAAGTCCGGTAGGTCCGGCTCCGATTATAAGTAAATCTGTTGTAATCATTTTTTGGAATAGAAAAATGGTGGTTGCTAAATAATTCTGCCGGCAAAAATACAAAATTTAGAGAGAATGTTATGTGAGATATGTCACATATCGCTTAAATTTGCCGTTTTTAAAAGAAAAACGCTTTGGCAATGTTTTTGTAAAAATGGAATTATGAAAAAATTACTCTTTTTACTGATGCTGTTAGTTTTCAGTTTCGGATTTTCCCAGAAGCTGGATAATATCCAATCCGGAGAATCCCTGAATTACAGAATTCATTACGGAATCCTGAATGCGGGAACAGCTACTTTAACTACTACAAAAACCACTTATTTGGGCGAACCGCATTTTTATGTAAAAGGTGTAGGGAAAACTACGGGCGCAGTTCGTGCGTTTTTTAAAGTGGATGATCTTTACGAAAGTTTTATTAACTATAACAATGGTTTGCCGAGCTTTTATGTACGGAACGTAAAGGAAGGAAGTTACACCCAGCATTACGAGACGGTTTTTAATCATTCGGATCAGACTTTGATTCTGACGGATAAGGAAAACCCGAAAAACGGTTCAAAAGTATTGAAATCCGTAAAAGGTGTTCAGGATATGCTTTCCGCGTTTTATTATCTGAGAAGTTTTGATGAAGATAAGCTGAAACCGGGAGTAGTTCTGGATCTGAGTGTCTGGATTGACGACGAGATGTTTCCGTTCCGTCTGAAAGTGGTGGGAACAGAAGATGTAAAAACGAAATTTGGAAAAGTGAACTGCCTGAAAATCATTCCTTCCGTAATGAGCGGTCGGGTTTTCAAAGATAAGGAAGGGGTAACACTTTGGGTAACCAATGATTCCAACCATATTCCGGTTTCCATAAAAGCGGAACTGGCAGTCGGTTCCCTGAAAGCCGATCTGGACAGCTATAAAAATGTGAAAAAAGCAATCAGTTTTAAAAAGTAATTGGCGATTGGCTTTACCTTTACCTCAAAATATTATGTTGAAAAACAGACACTTGTCTGTTTTTTTTATTCTTAATGTAACAAAAGAAAAATAAGAGTTGTCTTATCACTAAACCTTTAGTGAAATATGAAACTTAAATTCACATTTTTATATCTGCTGTTATTTTTTGGGAATATTGTATTCGGTCAGAACAAAGAAAAGGACAGTATTTTCCGGAAAAAAGTAGCTGCATTGCGTATTGATGAACCCATAAAAATCGACGGAATTCTGGATGAGGAAATCTGGAATAAAGCGCAGCCGGCAACCGATTTTGTGGAACGAAGCCCTAAAAATGGAGCTCCGCAGCCGGATTCTTTAAAGACGACGGTAAAATTTCTTTACGATAATATTGGGATTTATGTGGGAGCTCAACTCAATGATCCTCATCCTGAAAAAATCCCTGTTCAGCTTTCGGAAAGGGATAATGTTAATTTCGCAGACCTGTTCGGAATTATTATCAACGGGTATAACGATCATCAGCAAAGTCTGGAATTTCTGGTTTCTTCCGCCGGAGTTCAGCTTGATGCAAAGCTTACTACAGAATCGGAAGACGATACCTGGAATGCAGTGTGGTACAGCAGTGTGAAGAAAAACGAAAAAGGTTGGGCTGTGGAATTTCTGATTCCGTATTCAGAGCTGAGATTTCCGAAATCGGATATTCAGAATTGGGGAATCAACATCATCAGAAGGTACAAGAACAGCAATGTGATGTACGACTGGAATCTCGTGAATAATGAAAAAGGAAACTATACTTTATACGACGGAGTTCTTTCCGGGCTGGAACATATTAAAACGCCGACACGGCTTTCCTTTACGCCGTATTTTTCCACTTATGTCAATCATTATGACGAAGAAACCACGATGAATGTGAACGGCGGAATGGATTTGAAATACGGAATTAATGATGCTTTCACTTTTGATATGACTTTGATTCCCGATTTCGGACAAGCGAATTTTGATAATTCGATTCTGAATTTAACACCATTTGAGCAGCAGTTTACGGAACAACGCTCATTTTTTACTGAAGGAACAGAGCTTTTCAGCAAAGGCGGACTTTTTTATTCCAGAAGAGTAGGAGGCTCACCTTCAAAATATCCTGAAATTTCAGAAAACGAAACCGTTTCGGAATATCCTTCAAAAGTAAAGCTTTTCAATGCTTTTAAAATTTCGGGACGTACCAGCAAAGGTCTGGGAATCGGAATTTTCAACGGAGTTACGGAGAAAATGGAAGCCACAGTTCAGAGCATCAATACCGGAGAGAAACGAAAAGAAGTAATAGAACCTTGGAGCAATTACAATGTTCTGGTTCTGGACCAGCGGTTTAACGGGAATTCTTCCGTTACTTTTGTGAATACCAGTACAATGCGATCCGGAGATTTCCGAGATGCCAATGCTACAGGGTTGTTATGGAATATCAGCAATAAAAAAAATACCTACACCTATTACGGAAATATCAAAGGAAGTTGGGTAATGGACAACGGAACCAAATTCGGAAGCACGGGAACGGCAGGAATCGGAAAATTTTCAGGAAAAAACAGGTTCGAGATCAACGGAACTTTTACGGATAAAAACTGGGATATCAATGACCTCGGATTTTCCACCAAAACCAATTATGCCAACTACAATGCGTGGTACGGATACCGGATTTTGCAGCCTTCCGGAAAGTTCAACAATATTTTTCTGAATTTCAACCTTAATTATTTCCACCGTTTGCAGCCGTTTTTGTTCAATACGCTTGTATTCAATCACAATAATCAGTTTACGACGAAAAAATTCCAGAATTTCGGAGGCGGAATTGAATTTACACCATTCGGCGAAAAAGATATTTACGAAGCCAGAACTTTTGGAAGATACCTGAATGTTCCGGGATATTTCGACAGCTGGATCTGGTTTGAAAGCGACAGCCGGAGAAAGCTGCAATACAATATTAATTTTGATTATTATGCTTATGACGAAAAAGCGAGAAACAAAGTGATCCCGTCCCTTTATCTCCGTTACCGCGCTTCGGACAAGCTGAATCTGATCTGGCAGTTCAATCCTGTTTTCAGCAATAATGAAGTTGGATTTGCAGGAAAGGATTCCGAAAATATTTTTATGGGAAGAAGGCAGCGCAATACATACGAAAATGCAGTTACAGGACAATATACATTCAACAACAAAATGGCTTTGTCACTGGCATTCCGTCATTATTATTCAGATGTTACCTATAAACAGTTTTATACGCTGAATCAGGACGGAAGCCTGAATCCCGATACGGATTTTAATAAGAATCTGAATGGAACCTACAATTCCTGGAATGTGGATCTGCGTTATTCCTGGTGGTTTGCGCCGGGAAGCCAGCTTACATTGCTGTACAGAAATGCGGTGGAAAATTATCTGGATGTTTCGCGGATGAAATTCGGTAACAATTTCAATACCTTGTTTAATGAACCGATGACGGATAATATTTCGCTGAGAATTACCTATTATCTGGATTATAACCGATTGAAGAGCTGGCTTTAAAATCTTTTAAATTTTTCATATAAAACCGAAAAATCGTTTCAGAATTTCTGAAACGATTTTTTTATTACTTATTACTCATTACTGATTACTTATTGCCAAAAGCCAAAAGCAATTTACAAAGTTCTGAACTGTTCCAGCATCCGGATATCATTTTCAAAAAACATTCTGATATCGCTCATCTGGTAAAGCAGCATTACGATTCTTTCGATTCCCATTCCGAAAGCGTAACCGGAATATTTATCGGCATCAATATTTACATTTTGCAGAACGGCAGGATCTACCATTCCACAGCCCATAATTTCCAGCCAGCCTGTTCCTTTCGTGATTCTGTAATCCGTTTCGGAATTCAGTCCCCAATATACATCCACTTCCGCACTTGGTTCTGTAAAAGGAAAATAAGACGGTCGCATCCTGATTTTGGACTTCCCGAAAAGTTCGGTGGTAAAAAACTGAATGGTTTGCTTTAAATCCGCAAAGCTCACATTCTCATCAATATACAATCCTTCGATTTGGTGAAAAATACAGTGTGAACGCGACGAAACCGCTTCATTTCTGAACACTCTTCCCGGCGAAAGAATCCGGATAGGCGGTTGGTTTTCTTCCATATAACGAATTTGTACGGAAGAAGTGTGCGTTCTGAGCAGAATATCGGGATTCTGTTCGATGAAAAAAGTGTCCTGCATATCTCTCGCAGGATGATATTCCGGAAGATTCAGCGCGGTGAAATTATGCCAGTCGTCCTCAATTTCAGGTCCGTCTGCAACAGCGAAACCGATGGATTTGAAGATTTCGATAATTTTATTTTTCACCAGATTGATCGGATGTCTTGAGCCCAATTCCAAAGGAAAAGCAGGTTTTGTAAGATCATCTTTTTCAATAATGATCTGGGATGCAGAAGCATTTTTCAGTTCTTCCAGCTTTGCGTTTACCGCTTGTTTCAGGGTGTTGATCTTTTGCCCGAAATCTTTTTTCTGATTGTTCGGAACTTCCTTGAATTTTTCAAAAAGATCATTCAGAATTCCCTTTTTTCCGTTGTACTGAATGCGGAACTGTTCAATCTCTTCCTTTCCGGAAGCATTGAAACCATTTACCTCGGCTAATAATTCTTCAATTTTCTCTAACATTATCGTTCTTTCTGTGAAAGTGCAAAAATACAAAAATTTGCGGTACCGGAATTAATGAGCGGTATGAAAAAAAGAACCCTTTCAGTTTGGTTTCCGAAAGGGTTTTATGGAACTTGTTTTAACTTATCAAAAATTACCTGATATTTTAAAACCATTAAGGAAGTATTTTAGGAGTTAAGCTAAATTAAGCTCAATCATTTTGATTTTTAAGTTAAAAAGCGAAGCTTATCTTAATATCCTTAATCTCTTAAACAGGTCTTAACAGTTCAAAAATTAAAAGCTTAATTAAGACTTTGTCCGGATTATTTTTTCTCCAAAGCCTTTACGGAAATCTGAAGCGTAACTTCGTTTTTCAGAACACCGTTCTGCACAGGAATCGAAAATTTCACTCCGAAATCTTCACGGTTGATATCCGTAGGTTCGGTGGAAATGCTTACCGCTCCGTTCTCTACAGAAACATTCGCGTTGAATTTTACAGGTTTTGTAATTCCTTTGATGGTAAGGTTTCCGTCCAGAATAGTGTTGTAATCACCGCCTTCAGAATCGGTAACTTTCGTGATTTCATAAGATGCAGTCGGGAATTTTTCCACTTCAAAGAAATCGGCGTTTTTCAGATGCCCTTCCAGTTTTCCTTTGGAATCGGCATCGTCTTTCAGGTCAACGCTTTCAAGGGAATTCATATCGGCAACAAATTTTCCGCTTTCCAGTTTTCCGTCTTTTACGGTTACATCGCCGCTTTCGAATTTGATGACTCCGATGTGGCTCGTGTTTTCGGATTTTACCACTTTGTAACCTTTCCATTCGATTTTGCTGTTCAGGCTGTCGATGGTGTAAACAGCTCCGTCTTTTGTGGTGGTTACTTCGTTGCTTTCGCTGGTTACGGGTTTGTCTTTTCCGCAGGAAATAAGTGTTGCTGCGGCGAAAATTGAAAATAGAATCGTGTTTTTCATATAAATAATGTGTTTGATTTTTCTGATGCCGAAATTATGAAAATTCTGAAGAATAGAAAACTATTCCTTATTTTTGTGGAATGCTTTTGGAAATCAACAGATTATTCTTTTCGTACCAGCCCGAAAAACCGCTATTCAGAAATCTGAATCTTAACATTGGTGAAGGTAAAATTATTGCTCTTGCCGGTGAAAGCGGCTGCGGAAAATCCACGCTTCTGAATCTGATTTACGGACTTCTGGACTGGGAGAGCGGTGAAATTATCCTCAATGGAAAAAAACTTCGCGGTCCGAAAGGAAATATTGTTCCCGGAGAAAGCGAAATGAAATTTGTAGCTCAAAGCTACGATCTGATGCCGTATTCCACGGTTTATGATAATGTAGGGAAGTTTATTTCCAACATTAATTTGAGGGAAAAGCGCGAAAAAGTGGAAGAGCTTCTGGAAGTGGTCGGAATGAAAGAATACGCCGATATTTTTCCTAAAAACCTGAGCGGCGGACAACAGCAAAGAGCAGCGGTAGCAAGAGCTCTTTCGGTAACACCGAAACTTCTGCTTCTGGACGAACCGTTCAGCAATCTGGATTTTTCGAGGAAAATCGAGCTTCGGGAAAAGCTGTTCAATTACGTGAAAAAGGAAAACCTTTCACTCATCATTTCCACTCATAATCTTATGGAAATTCTTCCTTGGCTGGATCAGATCATTATTTTGCAGGACGGAAGGCTGATTCAGAATGATGATCCTGAAGAAACCTATAAAAATCCGTATAACGAGTATGTGGCGAAGCTTTTCGGCGAGGTGAATATTTTTTCTGATGAAGAAAAAGCACAATCCGGAATTTCCAAAAATTTTTGGTTTCCGCACCAAATCAGTATTGTGGAAAACGGTGAAAAAGCGGAAGTTCTGGAAAGCCGTTTCGCCGGAAATAACTACTGGAACAAACTGGATTTCAAAGGGAAAAATATCGTTGTATATTCTGATAAACTGCTTTCCGGAACGGTGGAGATTTCTTTTGAATTATAGTCCGAAAGTCAGTATCGGAAAAGTCCGAAAGATGATGTAACTATTCCCCTTTTTCAGAGGGGCGGCAAAATTTTCAGAAAGAAAATTTTGACGGGGTGTTTAATAAAAGCAATCAATCTATGGGATTGCCACGTTCTGCTCGCAAAGACAAAATAAAAAAAGGAAAAATCTGGCAGGGTAATCTTTCAAAGAATATCGTTGCGAATGCTAACTTCAATTCTTCAGGGCAGAAAGAGAATTAACCAAAAATTTCCTTGTGCTGTAATTTGGAAAAGCAAATTTAGAATTTTTTTCTATAAAATCATAAATGAAAATGAATGAGTTATTCACAAATTAACATTAAGGGAAAGCTTGGAATCAAGGTGCAGGATGCAAGGTTTCGGGTTCGAAGTTTAAGGTTTGAGAGTTTGATTTTGTTTGAAATTGTTTGATTTTTTTTGAATTTCAAATTCTCACACTCATCTTCGGACTTCCATCTTCCATCTTCCAACTTCCAGCCCTCTTACGCTTTTTTCACAAATTCAGATTTCAGCGCCATAGAACCGAAACCGTCAATTTTGCAGTCGATGTTGTGGTCGGAATCAGGTCTCAATCTGATATTTTTCACTTTCGTTCCGGCTTTTACAGGTTTTGGAGCACCTTTTACGGGTAAATCTTTAATCACGACTACAGAATCTCCGTTTTGCAGTTCATTTCCGTTGCTGTCAAAAACTTTGTCTTCATTTCCGATTTCCGCAGGATCAAATTCGTGGAAACACTGACTGCATACCAAAAGGTTGTCCTGTTCGTAAGTAAATTCGCTGCCGCATTTCGGGCAAGGTAGAAGTTCGCTCATTTTTTTAATTTTTGCAAAGGTATTTATTTTATATAAAATATAGAATTGATGAAGGTTTTTCTTACTTTTAAAGAAAATTTGAAATGAAAAAATTATTAATAATAATGGCATTTTCAATGCTGGTTTCCTGTGATCCTGTTTATGCTTATATCATTAATAACAATTCTGAAAAGGAAGTTTATGTTTTTACTGAACCACCTATAAAAAAATATTATTATGCTGATTCTAAAATTGATTCAATTTTATATGATTCGATATTAATTAAACCTAAAAAAATTTTAGTATTTATTCTTCAATAGGTTTGGGAGGAACGGAAGAAAGTTTCCCTTATCATAAAATCATCATAAAAAAAGAAAATGATTCTGTTGTTTTGAAAAATAAAACCGAAATCAATTCACAATTTAATCTTAACAGAAAATGGAAAGTATTTTCAACATCATATACTATTGATGTGAATTAGCCGATAATTCGCTACTTTTGCACAAAATGCGAAAGCAATTACAATGGAACTCATTCACAGAAACTTATTGATAGGAATTCACGACGCGCTTCAGGAAACCTTTTTTGAAAAAAACAAATATGCCGACAAAGTCATCGAAAGACTTCTGAAAGCCAACAAAAAATGGGGAAGCCAGGACAGAGCTGTCGTTTCCGAAATTTTCTACAACATTATCCGCTGGAAAAAACGCCTCGAATATTATATGGGAGAAGGCGTAAAACCCGGAAATATCTATAAATTAATTATCGCCTATTTGCTTTGGAGCAAAACACATTACAAAAAATTTGAGGAATTCGACGGAGTGAAAATCGCCGATATTTTAACAAAGCTGAAAAAAGGAACTGTTCCCACAAAAGCGATCGAATATTCCATTCCGGAATGGCTCGCAGAAACATTGGAAAAAGAGCTCGGCAAAAACTGGGAAAAGGAAATGCAGGCGCTGAACGAACAGGCTCCGACGGTTCTTCGTGCCAATACTTTGAAAACTTCCGTAAAGGAGCTGGTTTCCGACTTAAACGATGAAAATGTGGAATGTTTTCCGGTGAAAAATTATCCTGATGCGGTTCAGCTGGAAGAGAAGAAAAATGTTTTCCTGACTTCGGCTTTTAAGGACGGATTGTTTGAAGTGCAGGACGCGAGTTCCCAAAAAATCGGGTATTTTCTGGATGTGAAAGAAGGTCAGCGCGTAGTCGATGCTTGTGCAGGAGCAGGCGGAAAAACTTTGCATTTGGCTGCTTTGATGAAAAACAAAGGGCAGATTATCGCTCTCGATATTTTTGAATGGAAACTCGCGGAACTGAAACGCAGAGCCAAAAGAGCCGGAGCGCACAACATCGAAACGCGTATGATTTCCGACAATAAAGTCATCAAAAGATTATACGAAAAAGCCGACCGTCTTCTGATTGACGCACCGTGTTCCGGTTTGGGTGTTCTGAAAAGAAATCCCGACAGCAAATGGAAAATTGATGCGGAGTTTATCGAAAGAATCAAAAAAGAGCAGCAGCAGATTTTGCAGGATTACTCCAAAATACTGAAAAAAGGCGGAAAAATGATTTACGCGACCTGTTCCATTCTTCCGTCTGAAAACAATAAGCAGGTAGAGATTTTCCTGCAAAACAATCCCGGTTTCAAACTCCTGAAAGACGAAAAAATAATGCCAAGCGAAGGTTACGACGGTTTTTATATGGCGCTAATTGAAAGGGAAAAATAAAAAACCCTTCTGCACAATTAAGTAACAAAAGGGCTTAAAAAACACAAATGATGAAAATGTGGTGCAAATATCACATAAATTTTTCAAAAAAAGAAATCGAAGACTAAAAAATATTTTATTTTTTTTCTTATGGACATAGGAAATATCTGCTTCATTCTAAATAAAAATCGGTTATAAATCGGAACATCCACTTTGTCAAAGTTTTAAGCGGGATGATTGTACTTTGACAAAGTTTTCAAAATTCTTTATTTTATTATACGTATTCCAATCTTAATTTTTTTCAGGATTTCATCAAAATACCATTCATTTGATTGCTTTTTTTAACTCAGTAAATTTATTTTAGTAAAATATTCTTTATTTGGTTAATTTGTTTTTAATTTATTAATTTTCGTTCTATTATTGCAAAAGAAATTTAATCAATCATTAATCTCATAAAATTAATCATAAAACGATGTGCGGAATTGTATGCCTGTTTGATGCGAAACAAAAAACCGAAACCTTAAGACCTCAGGTTCTGGAAATGTCTAAAAAAATCCGTCACCGCGGTCCGGATTGGAGCGGTGTTTTCCAGAATGATAAAACCATATTCTCTCACGAAAGACTGGCGATTGTGGATCCGACCTCCGGAAAACAGCCGCTTTTTACCAAAGACGGAAAAGTGGTTCTTGCTGTCAATGGCGAAATCTACAATCATCAGGAACTGAAAAAAGAATTTCCCGATTATGAATTCTTAACCAGATCCGATTGCGAAGTGATCCTTGCTCTGTACAGAAAATACGGTGCAGATTTCATCGAAAAGCTCAACGGAATTTTCGCTTTTTCCCTTTATGATATAGAAAATGATGTATACCTCATTGCCCGTGATCATATGGGAATTTGCCCGTTGTATCACGGTTGGGACAAAAATGGAAATTATTACGTCGCTTCCGAACTCAAAGCGCTGGAAGGCGTTTGCAAAACCATTGAAACTTTTTTGCCCGGACATTATGTATACAGCAAAGAGAGCCACGATTTGCAGCAATGGTACAAAAGAGACTGGGAAAATTACGATGCCGTAAAAGATAATGAAACCGATATTTCCGCAATCAGAAGAGGTTTGGAAGATGCGGTTCACAGACAGCTGATGAGCGATGTTCCTTACGGAGTTCTGCTTTCCGGCGGTCTGGATTCTTCCATTATTGCGGCAGTTACGGCAAAATATGCGAGAAACCGTATCGAAAGCGGAGATACTCAGGAAGCGTGGTATCCGAGACTGCACAGTTTTGCGGTTGGTCTGGAAGGTTCTCCCGATCTGGCGGCGGCACAGAAAGCGGCGGATCATATCGGTTCCATTCATCACGAAATTCATTTTACCGTTCAGGAAGGTCTGGACGCGGTTCGTGATGTGATTTATCATCTCGAAACGTACGATGTAACAACGGTTCGTGCTTCTACACCGATGTATCTTCTGGCGAGAGTGATAAAATCGATGGGAATAAAAATGGTGCTTTCGGGAGAAGGTTCAGATGAACTTTTCGGAGGATATCTCTATTTTCACAAAGCACCGAATGCAAAGGAATTCCACGATGAAACCGTAAGAAAACTCGGGAAACTTCATCTTTACGATTGTCTGAGAGCCAACAAAGCATTGATGAGCTGGGGAATTGAGGGAAGAGTTCCGTTTCTGGACAAAGAATTTATGGATGTCGCGATGAATGTAAATCCGAAAGATAAAATGGCAAATAAAGCGGAAGGCAGAATGGAAAAATGGGTATTGAGAAAAGCCTTTGAAGACCTGCTTCCCGAAAGCATTGCGTGGAGACAGAAAGAACAGTTTTCCGATGGAGTAGGCTACAGCTGGATCGACACATTAAAAGAAATCGCGGAAAAAGAAGTAACCGATGAAATGATGGCAAATGCGAAATTCCGCTTTCCGCTGAATACACCTCAAAACAAAGAAGAATACCGTTACAGAACGATTTTTGAAGAACATTTCCCGAGCGAAACTGCGGCTGCAACGGTTCCGTCTGTTCCGTCCGTTGCGTGTTCCACACCGATCGCTCTGGAATGGGACGAAGCGTTCAAAAAAATGAATGACCCGAGCGGAAGAGCGGTAGTAAGCGTTCACGAAGATTCCTATTAAAGCAATTTTCAGTTTTTTAATAATTAAATACTTTTTTTCATTATCTTTTTTTAAAGTCTGCCGGAATTATATTTTGGCAGGCTTTTTCATAAAGTAAAACCGAAAATCAGAACAGCTATCGGCAAAAAGCCAGATGCCAAAAGCCAATTAAAAACTGTATTTTTGTAAAAAATTTTCGAAATGTCAAAAGTAAAAATAGGAACCGTTCAGATGTCTTGTGTAAAAGACAAACAGCAAAACCTGAACAAAGCCGTTGAAAAAATAAAAGAAGCCGCCGCAAAAGGAGCGCAGATCGTTTGTTTGCAGGAATTGTTCACTTCGCTTTATTTCTGTGATGTGGAAGATTACGACAATTTTGATCTGGCGGAAGCGATTCCGGGACCTTCTACAGAGGTTTTATCGGCTCTGGCAAAGGAATTGGGCGTTGTTATTATCGCCTCACTTTTTGAAAAAAGAGCGGAAGGACTATACCATAATACTACCGCTGTTCTGGATGCGGACGGAACATATCTCGGAAAATACCGCAAAATGCACATTCCCGATGATCCGGCATTTTATGAAAAATTCTATTTCACGCCGGGAGATTTGGGCTATAAAATTTTCAAAACCAGATTCGGAAAAGTAGGTGTTCTGATTTGCTGGGATCAGTGGTATCCGGAAGCATCGAGAATTACAGCGTTAATGGAAGCTGATATTTTGTTTTATCCGACTGCAATCGGCTGGGCAACCGATCAGGATGAAGAAACCAATAAAGACCAGTACAATGCGTGGCAAACCATTCAGCGTTCACATTCCGTTGCGAACGGACTTCCTGTGGTTTCCGTGAACAGAGTCGGTTTTGAACAGGACGGCGCAATGAAATTCTGGGGCGGAAGTTTTGTAACCAACGCACAGGGAAAATTGTTGTATCTCGCTTCTCACGACAAAGAAGAAGTGGAAGTTACGGAAGTTGATCTTTCCGAAACCGATTTTTTCAGAAAACACTGGCCATTTCTCCGGGATCGTAGAATCGACAGCTATCAGCCGATTACGAAACGGTTTATAGATGATGAATAGTCCGAAAGTCGGAAAGTCCGGAAGTCCGAAAGAAAGACATTGCGATTATTTATAATTTTGTTAAAGTATAAAATATGGGTTTTAAATTTGAAAAATTTTTGGTTTGGCAAAAAGCGGTTGATTTATCCTGTGAAGTAGATGTTTTAACAAAGTCTTTTCCAAAGGAAGAACTTTTTATTCTGACTTCCCAAATAAAACGAGCAGCGGATTCCGTTTCTTTAAATATTGCAGAAGGTTCTACCGGACAAACAAACCCCGAATTTAAAAGGTTTCTTAAAATTGCGTTAAGGTCTGCAATTGAAGTTGTAGGCTGTCTTCATTTGGCATATCGGAGAAATATATTGTCACAAGAAAATTTATCTTATTTTTCACAGAAATGTGAAGAAATTGTAGTAATGATAAATGCTTTAAAAAAATCACTTGATTAAAATGAACAACGAAAATGATCCTTCGGACTTCCGGGCTTCCGGACTTCCGGACTCAAATAAAACCCCAAAAGATTTAGGTTACCTCTTCCCCGCAGAATGGGAACAGCACGAAGCAACTTGGCTGAGCTGGCCTCACAAAGAAGAATCGTGGCCGGGAAAACTGGAAGAAATCTATCCGTATTACTGCGAATTCATCAAAATCCTTTCGGAAGATGAATTTGTAAGAATCAACGTGAGAGATGAGGAAATGCGGAAGTTTGCAATGGACTGCATTTTACAGACCGGAGCAAATCTGGAAAATATCGAATTTTATTTCAATCCTACTAATGATGCTTGGTGCAGAGATCACGGTCCTGCATTTTTGGTGAATCCTGACGCGGAAGAACCGAAAGTAATTGTGGACTGGATTCACAATGCTTGGGGCGGAAAATATCCTCCGTTTGATTTGGATGATGTGGTTCCGACAAGAATCGCGGAAGAATTCGGACTTCCGGTTTTTCATCCCGGAATTGTGATGGAAGGCGGTTCTGTGGAATTTAACGGAAAAGGAACGGTGCTCACTTCAAAATCCTGTTTATTAAATAAAAACAGGAATCCGCATCTGAATCAGGAACAAATTGAACAATATCTGAAAGATTTTTACGGACAGGAACAAATTCTTTGGGTTGATGACGGAATTGTGGGCGATGATACGGACGGACATATTGACGATACAGTTCGTTTTGTCAATGAAAATACGGTTTTAACTGTTGTGGAAGAAAATCCCGAAGATGAAAACTACGAAATCCTGCAAACCAACCTCCGCCAGCTGAAAGAAATGAAACTTTTGGACGGAACGTCTTTAAATATTATTGAACTTCCGATGCCTGATGCGGTGATTTGGGAGGACCAAAGACTTCCGGCTTCGTATGCGAATTTTTATATTTCCAACAAGCACGTGATCGTTCCGACCTACCGCTGCGATAAAGACCCGGTTGCTTTGGAGATCATCCAGAAATGTTTTCCTGAAAGAAAAGTAATGGGAATTGATTCTACGGAAATTATCTGGGGATTGGGAAGTTTCCACTGTTTAAGCCAGCAGGAACCTTTGGTGTAATTTATTGAATGGATCATTAAAAAATAAAAACCCTTTCAGAATTTTCCGAAAGGGTTGGTTTTTAGTATGGTATATGCGTTATGCTAATTTCACATTCACGGCGTTTAACCCTTTTTTTCCTTGCTCTACTTCGAAAACCACCACATCGTTTTCACGGATGCCTCTGGTTTTTAAACCTGTAGAATGTACGAAAATATCGTCTCCTCCGTTGTCCGGAGTAATAAATCCGAAGCCTTTTGCTTCATTGAAAAATTTTACTGTGCCTTGTTGCATTGTAATGGTATTAAAAATTGTTGTTATTTTATTAATCTGATATTGATGGCGGAAAACCCTTTCGGCGATTTTTCTTTTTCATAAGAAACTTTATTTCCTTTCTTTATCGGTTCCAGACAATTATTGGTGTGGAAAAATACATTTTCTTTGGTATCGTTTTCCGTAATGAAACCGTAGCCTTTTTCACTGAAAAATGTTACGAATCCCGTTTTTACAGGATCTTCCTGCTCAATAGGTGCTGCTCCCAAACGTATTTCATCCAAACTTATTTCTTCTCTTTTTTCGGGTGGAACAGAAGTAATTCTACCGAATTCATCCACATAAGAAAACATATCTTCCAGATCTTTTCCTTTGTTGTTATTGGATTTCCGCTCTTCGCGGCGTTGTGCTTTTTCTTTTTGTTTCTGTAATTTTTTCTTAAAGTTTTCTTTTTTTGAGAAAGAATCTGCCATAAATAAATCTATCGTTTTTTGTTAAATTAGTGTAAGCTTAAAAGAATAGGACGGCTGTGAGAGCGAAAACTGAAAGAGAAAAAAATGGGTATTCTAAACTGTAACAGAAAGCAAAGGCAGGAGCCTGATTATTTTAATGTTTTGCAAATATACAATAAATATTTGAATATTAGTAGGATATTGAATAAATAACCATTTTATAAACGTAATGATGAAACAAATGAAAATATCTGATTTTTCCTCTACCTTTGCATTATGCATTCTCCGGAAAATCAGAAAAACGTAAAAAAGATCCTTCCGTTGGTTCTGGCAACTGCGATTTTTATGCAGATGCTGGATTCCACGATTCTCAATACATCGCTTCCGTCCATTGCAAAAGATCTGAACGAATCCGCGCTCAATATGCAGAATGCGATTATTTCGTATGTGCTTACATTGGCTTTGTTTATGCCGGTCAGCGGATTTCTGGCAGACAAGTTCGGGACGAAGAAAGTATTTATTACTGCAATGTTTCTCTTCAGTTTGGGATCATTATTTTGTTCACTTTCTCATAATCTTACGGAACTGGTGATTTCCCGTGTTATTCAGGGAATCGGCGGAAGCTTGATGACACCGGTCGGAAAACTCGCTTTGATCCGCACTTTCGATAAAAACGAACTGCTGAAAGCGATGAATTACGCTATTATTCCGGCACTTATCGGTCCCGTTCTCGGTCCGTTAGTCGGTGGTTATATGGTAGATTATTTTTCGTGGCACTGGATTTTCCTTATCAATATCCCGATTGGTTTGATAGGAATTATTTTGGGCTGGCTGTATATGCCGAATTATACTTCCCCGATTATCGATTTCGATCTGAAAGGATTTTTAATTTTTGCATCGGCTTCATTACTGCTGTCCATTTCTCTGGAAGCATTGGGAAATACTCAGAATATAACGCCTGTTCTCCTTATTTTCCTTGCCGGATTTTTAATGCTTTATTTTTATTACCGCCACGCGAAAAAGGATAATAATCCGATTTTTCCTTTAAGTCTTTTTAAGGTAAGGACGTTCAGAGTGGGAATTGTGGGAAATCTTGCAACGAGATTAGGAATCAGTTCTGTTCCGCTTCTGCTACCATTGATGATTCAGATTGCGTATGGACAGTCGGCGGTAACTTCCGGCTGGATTGTAGCTCCGATGGCAATTACGGCGATGTTCGGGAAATCGGCGGTTATCAGGATTTTAAACAAATTCGGCTATCGTGAAACATTGATGATGAATACGTTTATCATCGGAACACTGATCTGCTGTATGGCAATTCCGGGAATCCATTCTTCCATTTACTGGTTTATTCCTATTCTTGCGGTTTTGGGATTTTTCAATTCCATTCAGTTTACTTCGATGAATACGATTTCCATTGCGGATTTGCGGACGTATCATACCAGCAGCGGAAATTCTTTGGTTTCTGTGAATCAGCAGCTTGCCATCGGTTTCGGAATCGCGTTCGGACTGATTATCCTGAAAATTTTCGAGGGCGATACCAAACTGATTAAAGGCGAAATCCACAACGCTTTCCGCTATACTTTTATTCTGGTCGGAAGTCTTACTATTCTTTCCGGACTGGTGTTCAGAAGACTGCATTTCCGTGACGGAGATAATCTGAAATCGGAAGAGTAGGATCTTTTGAATTTCAATTTTGTATAATTTTCCTGTATTTTTTTTAATCATTTGATTAAAAAATTTGTTTAAATAAAAAACTATTTATAGCTTTGCTTTTTGAAAGAATTGTAATTGATGGCGAAAGAAGCAAAAAATACAGATACATCCACTGAGGAAAAAATAAAAGAGGCAGCACGTAAAGTCTTTATTAAAAAAGGTTATGCCGCGACGAGAACCCGTGATATAGCGGAAGAAGCGGGAATTAATCTGGCTCTGCTGAATTATTATTTCCGAAGCAAAGAAAAACTGTTTCAGGAAGTAATGTCGGAAAAATTTCAGCAGTTGTTCAGTGCGATTCTTCCGGTGATTAATAATGAGGATTTGTCCCTCGAAGAAAAAGTGGAAGTTCTCGCTGAGAATTATATTAATCTCCTGTTAGAGAACCAGGATTTACCGCTTTTCGTCCTCAGTGAAATCAGGGTAAATCCGGAAAGATTTCGGGAAGCGGTGCAGGTGCAGAAAATTTTAAGAGATTCTTCATTAATCCGCCAACTCCACGAAAAACGTCCTGACATCAATCCTTTGCAGTTTATAATGTCACTCCTCGGAATGGCAATTTTCCCGTTTGTGGCAAAACCGATTTTGTTTGCTAATGATGCAGGTTTCAACAAAATGATGCAGGAACGCAAAAGACTTGTTTCTCAATGGATAAAAGTGATTTTGGAAACTTAAGCTTTTTTTTAACTATAAATTAATCAAATGATTAAAACAAAAAGATAAATACGATGATAAGAAAAGAATTTTTAGCTTTTTACTTTTTGCTGTTGGCTTTTAGCCTTACAAATGCACAAATGCTTACGCTGGAAGACTGTTACCGTCTGGCAAGGGAAAATTATCCTGTGGTAAAGAAAATGGATTTGGTGGCGAAGTCAGCAGATTATACCATTAAGAATGCCGGCAAAAAATTCCTGCCTCAGTTCAATGTCAATGGACAAGCAACGTATCAGTCAGAGGTAATGGATTACGGTAGGTTGCTAGGAAATAATGCTTCCGTAATGGGAATTACTCCTCCTTCGCTCAGCAAAGACCAGTACAGAATTTCGGGAGAAGTGGAACAGTTATTATTCGACGGCGGAAATATCCGTTATCAGAATGAAGTCACAAAAGCCGGTGCCGATTTGCAGAAGCAGAATATCGAAGTGGAACTCTATGCGGTAAATGAGCGTATCAATTCGATTTTCTTTTCTATTTTTCTGATTGATGCACAACTAGAACTTAATAAACTGAAAATATCGAATCTTCAAAATCAACTGCAAAAAACGGAAGCCTCTTACAAATTCGGAACGGCTTATTTGAGCGATGTCAATGAACTGAAAGCCGAAATCGAAAACACAAAATCCGTAAACATTGATTATGAGGGAAACCGCTCGGCTTTTTTGCGAATGCTTTCCATTTTTATCGGCAGGGAAATTTCTTCGTCTTCGGAATTGGTGAAACCTGAACCGATTTTGTCTTCGGCAGAAATCAATCGTCCCGAACTAAAATTATTCGATTTGCAGAAAAATATTTACGAAGCACAGACAGAACAGTTGAAATCCACGTATCTTCCGAAAGTCAGTGCATTTTTTCAGGGTGCTTACGGACGTCCGACGCTGAATCCGATTTCCAATGATTTCGGAGCGTGGTATATCACGGGAATCCGCCTGAACTGGCAGCTCGGAAATCTTTACACATTGAAAAATCAGCGTGAAATTTACAGTCTGAACAGTCAAACCGCCGATGCAGACAGGGAAACTTTTATCCAAAATATAAAAATGGACATTGCACAGCAGGACGAAAACGTGAAAAAATATTCCGAAATGCTCAATCAGGATTATAAAACCATTGAGTTAAGAGAATCCGTTACGAAATCGGCTTCTGCACAGTTAGCAAACGGTGTTATCACTACCCACGAATATATTCAGAAAATCAATAACGAAAATGCGGCAAAACAGAATCTTATTCTTCATCAGATACAGTTATTGCAGGCGCAGTATAATTTAAAATTCAAATCAGGAAATTAATAAACGTAACAAAATGAAAAAATATATCGTATGTATTTCCGCGGCATTAGTTCTCAGTGCTTGCACCAAAGAAAACGATTATGATGCTTCGGGAAACTTTGAGGCGGACGAAGTTATTGTATCGGCACAGCAGAACGGCGTATTGCTTTCATATAACGTGAAAGAGGGAAACCAATTGAAAACCGGAGAAAATGTGGGACAGATTGATGTCAAAGTGGTGGAACTTCAAAAACAGCAGACCGAAGCAAGCATCAACGCATTGAAAGAAAAAACCGCCGCTCCCAACGACCAAATCGAATTGGTTCGCCGCCAGCTCGAAGTGCAGAAATCACAATTGGCACAGCAGTTAAGGGAAAAAACACGGACTGAAAATCTGGTAAAAGCCGATGCCGCGACACGCAAACAACTGGACGACATCAATGCTTCCATTGACCAGTTAAGAAAACAGATTTCCGTAACGGAACAGCAGCTGAAACTGAATACTTACAATACCAATACCCAAAACCGCAGTATTTTAAGTGAAAGAGGACCAATGGAAAAGGCGGCGGCACAGTTGCAGGAGCAAATCAATAAAGGGCAGATTATCAATCCGATTGACGGAACAGTGTTGGTTAATTATGCTTTGCAGGGCGAAATGCAGGTCGTGGGAAAACCATTATACAAAATTGCCAATACCGAAACACTCGATTTGAGAGCCTATATCACAGGAACGCAATTACCGCAGATAAAAGTCGGACAGCAGGTCAAAGTAAGGATTGACAACGGCAAAGATAATTACAAGGAATACGACGGAAAAATCACGTGGATTTCCGCCAAATCGGAATTTTCTCCTAAAAGCATTCAGACAAAAGATGAAAGAGCCAATCTCGTTTATGCGATTAAAGTCAATGTGAAAAACGACGGCTATCTGAAAATCGGAATGTATGGGGAAGTGTTGTTTAATAATAAATAGCCACAGATGCACAGATGAAATGATATAAAAACATTTGTGAATTCGTGGAAAAAAAACAAAGCATCATAATAAATATCTGTGCATCTGTGGCAAAAAAATAATATGGTTTCAGTAAGTGTAAAAAATATCGTCAAAACCTACGGAGATGTAAAAGCTGTCAATGATGTTTCTTTTGAAGTGCAAAAGGGCGAATTATTCGGTTTAATCGGTCCCGACGGTGCAGGAAAAACCTCTATTTTTCGCATTCTCACTACTTTGCTTCTGGCAGACAGCGGAACGGCAACGGTAGAGGATTTTGATGTGGTCAAAGATTACAGGGAAATCCGCAATATCGTCGGCTATATGCCCGGACGTTTTTCGCTGTATCAGGATTTGACTGTGGAAGAAAATCTGTCTTTTTTCGCAACGATATTCAGCACGACGATTGAAGAAAATTATGAGCTCATCAAAGATATTTACGAGCAGATAAAACCTTTCAGCAAAAGGAGAGCAGGAAAACTTTCGGGCGGAATGAAGCAGAAACTGGCTTTGTGCTGTGCTTTAATTCATAAACCTGTTGTTCTGTTTCTGGATGAACCAACTACAGGTGTAGATGTCGTTTCGCGGAAAGAATTTTGGGAAATGCTTGGCAAACTGAAAAAGCAGGGCATTACGATTGTCGTTTCCACGCCGTATATGGACGAAGCCACGCTTTGCGACCGCATCGCACTGATACAAAACGGCAGTATAATGTCCATTGACACACCGGAACATATTATGAAAAGTTTTCCAAAACCTTTATTCGCTGTCAAATCCGATAATATTTATAAACTTTTGCAGGATTTACGCTCCGATGAAGAAGTGGAAAGCTGCTATACGTTTGGTGAATATCTTCATCTTACGTTGAATTCAGACGACGACAATATGCTGAATATTATAAAAATTACCGATGAATATGCAGTCGAGGGATTGGAAGTAAAACAGGTAACACCGACGATTGAAGATAGTTTTATCCGTTTGATGAATGAAAATGCATTAAAAGAAAAATCCGATGGAAAATAAAGCAATCATCTGTAAAAACCTCACAAAGCAGTTCGGCGATTTTAAAGCGGTGGACAGTATTTCCTTTGATGTGGAGCAGGGCGAAATTTTCGGATTTCTCGGGGCAAACGGAGCAGGAAAAACCACGGCAATGCGTATTCTCTGCGGACTTTCTTTTCCGACATCGGGAGAAGCGACCGTAGCAGGTTTTGATGTTTATAAACAGCAGGAAAAAATCAAAAAGAATATCGGCTATATGAGCCAAAAGTTTTCGTTGTATGATAACTTGACCATTTTGGAAAATATCGAGTTTTACGGTGGTGTTTACGGCGTTTCAAGACCGGAAATAAAAACAAGGAGCAGTGAACTGATTACCACATTAGGCTTGGAAAAAGAAGCCAAAAAATTAGTCGGCGAACTGCCTTTGGGCTGGAAACAGAAACTGGCATTTTCCGTTGCGATTTTCCACCGTCCGAAAATCGTGTTTTTAGATGAACCGACAGGCGGTGTTGACCCCGTAACCAGACGGCAGTTCTGGGATATGATTTACGAAGCATCAGCCAATGGAATTACGGTATTCGTAACCACGCATTATATGGACGAAGCGGAATATTGCAACCGCATCAGCGTAATGGTAGACGGCAGAGTGGAAGCATTGGACACCCCTGCAAATCTGAAAAACAGGTTTAACACCGATACAATGGACGACGTTTTTTATCAATTGGCAAGAGGAGCAAAACGGGCATCGGATTAAAATTTTAAACCCAATAGATGACATATAGGGAAAATAAAAATCTGTGCATCTGTGGCAATTAATTAAAAAAGAATGAAACAACTATTAGCGTTCATACGCAAGGAATTTTACCACGTATTCAGGGACAGACGGACTCTGCTGATTCTCTTCGGAATGCCTATTGTGCAAATCATCTTGTTTGGTTTTGCATTGAACAGCGAAGTGAAAAATATTGGTATTGCTGTTCTCGATAACGCCCATGATGTGCAGTCTGAGCAGATTATTGCTAAAATTCAGTCGAGTTCCTATTTTCAGATAAAAGATGCCGTATTGAATTACAAGGATATTGAAAAACGCTTCAAAGAGGGCGAAATCAAATGTGCGATATTGTTTCCGGCTAATTTCGGTTCGGATATTTACAAAACAGGCGGTGCACAGATTCAGGTTATTGCTGATGCTTCCGACCCGAATACCGCAACAGTCGTTACAAACTATCTGAATATGATTATCAGTAATTATCAGCAGGAACTCAATCCGAACGCCAAGCTGTCTTATCAGATTATTCCCGAAGTCCGTCAGTTGTATAACGAAGAACAGAATGGTTCGCTCAATTTTATTCCCGGAGTTATTGCTCTGATATTTATGATTGTGAGTACGGCATTAACTTCTGTTGCGGTTGTTCGTGAGAAAGAGTTGGGAACAATGGAAATCCTTTTGGTATCTCCGTTCAAACCGATAATGGTGCTGATTGCCAAAGCCGTTCCTTATCTGGTGCTGTCGCTTATTGATTTTATCATTATTCTGTTGCTGTCGGTATTTTTACTGAACGTGGAAATTCGGGGAAATCTTATTCTGATTTTTGCGGAAAGCATTTTATTTATCATCACTTGTCTTTCGCTCGGATTGCTGATTTCCAATCTTACGTCTTCACAGCAAACAGCGATGCTCGTATCAATGATGGGAATGATGCTTCCGACCGTTTTCTTTACCGGATTTATGTTCCCTCTGGAAAATATGCCAAAAATATTTCAGTGGATTTCCTATATCGTGCCGTCAAAATATTATTATGCCATTATAAAAGGCGTAATGCTGAAAGGGCTCGGTTTCAGTTATGTTTGGAAAGAAACGCTCGTTCTGGCAGGAATGGCGATGGGATTATTATTTATTGCTTTAAAAAACTTTAAAATCAGGTTGTCGTGAAAGTATTACGTTTCATATTGCAGAAAGAATTCCGTCAGATATTCAGGGATAAGACCATTTTGGCAATGATGCTCGTTGTGCCGATAATGCAGTTGATTATACTACCATTAGCCGCCAATTTTGAAGTGAAGAATATCAATATCGCTTACGTAGACCACGACCACAGCAGTTATTCCCAAAAGTTGAGAAACAAAATCGCTTCATCGGGTTATTTCAATATGGTGGGCAGTCCCGATTCCTACAAAAAAGGATTGGAAATGATTGAATATGGCACTGCCGATTTGGTGCTGGAAATTCCGTCCGGTTTTGAAAGAAATCTTGTCAGAGAAGGAAGTCAGAAAGTGAATTTGTCCGTTGACGCCATTAACGGAACAAAGGCTTCATTGGGCGGTGCTTCTCTGGTTTCCGTTCTTGCGGATTTCAACAGGAATCTGGACATCAACATAAAACTTCCGGACGGTTCAGCATTTGAACCGCCTGCAAAAATTTCGGTGGAAAGTACGAACTGGTATAATCCCAAAGCGGAATACAAATTTTATATGGTTCCCGGTATTTTGGTGTTGCTGCTTACTATAATCGGAGGTTTTATCACCGCATTGAACATTGTAAGGGAAAAAGAAATCGGAACAATTGAACAGATTAATGTAACACCGATAAAAAAATGGCAGTTTATTTTGGGAAAACTCATTCCGTTCTGTATTGTGGGAATGATTGTTTTTACCGTTGGATTTACGGTAATGTACCTGATTTACGGCATTTTCCCGAAAGGAAGTTTATTGGTTTTGTACTTATTCGCAGCCGTTTATTTGATTGCTTTGTTAGGTTTGGGATTGCTGATTTCCACTTTTGCCGATACGCAGTTGCAGGCAATGTTCATCGCATTTTTCTTTATGATGATATTTATGCTGATGAGCGGATTTTTCACAAGTATTGACAGTATGCCGGATTGGGCAAGGACAATCTCGAGTTTCACACCTGTAACGCATTTTATAAAAGTTGTCCGCCTGATTGTTTTGAAAGGAAGCGGATTTGCAGATATTAAAAATGAATTCGGTTATCTCGTGATGTTTGCGGTTGTGTTGAACGGTTTTGCGATTTGGAATTACAGGAAAACATCATAGAATCAGAGAATGGTTGATTAAAAATTTCAAACCAAATCAAACAATTTCAAACTTTCAGATTTATATTATAATTTAGCACATTGTAATTTCCCATTATGTTCGATTTCCGGTTAAAAGTTTTCTACATCGTCGCAAAACGGCTCAATTTTACCAAAGCCGCCGAAGAACTGTACATCACGCAGCCTGCCGTTAGCAAGCACATTCACGAGATTGAAACCTTATACAAAACCCAGCTTTTTGAACGAAACGGCACGAGAATAAAACTCACTCAGGCAGGAACCGTTCTTTTGAAATATGCCGAAGAAATTTTCAATATCCACAGAAACATAGAATTTGAACTCTCTGCACTGAAAAAAGACGTGAAAGGAATGCTCCAAATCGGGGCAAGCACGACGGTTGCACAGTATTTTCTGCCTGAACATCTGGCTTCTTTCAAACGGAAATTTCCTCATTTGAAAATCGCTTTGTCCGTCAATAATACGGAGCATATCGAAAATTTACTTTTGGAAAATAAAATCAATTCGGGAATTGTAGAGGGACAGACGAAGCGGAAAGATATTCGTTACACGCCATTGGTTAAAGATGAAATTGTTTTGTGTACCGCAGTTTCCAATCCGTTTTCGAAAAAATCCGTGCTGTCTTTAAAAGATTTTCAGCAATTACCTTTGGTAATGAGAGAAAGTGGTTCCGGTTCGCGTGAAGTGATTGTTTCGGCATTGAAAAAATCGGGCATTGATTTATCTTCCCTGCATATTGATATGGAATTTGAAAGCACGGAAAGCATCAAATCCTACTTGTTGAATTCCGACTCTTTTGCCTTTCTTTCCGTTGCTTCCATATTTAAAGAACTGAAAAACGGAGAATTAAAAATTGTCGATGTCAAAGATTTGCAGATAGACCGTCATTTTTATTTCATTACGCAACAGGGCGATACGCATTTTCTGAATGAAATTTTCTTAAAACACTTGTCTTTTAATAATCTGATTTTGACTTAGGAAACGGAGGCGTTAAGAAATTTTAAAGAATTTTCGTTAAAAAACCCGCCAAAGGCGAGGTTCGCCGATTCCTTTAAAAATATAGATAAGGATATGAGGCAAATTTCCACTGTTTGAGTGGCGGCAAAAATTTTAATTCGAAGAACAAAATTATCTTTCCGCCCGAGTTTTGGAAATTTTAGGAAATTGTTTAAAATTTTAGCTGAGTTTCCAAGCCTTGAAATAACATTCGCCGATTCCTTTGGAAAAATATTAAAGAATGAGGCAATTTTTGGTTCTTTTGTTTCAAGACAAAAGAACAGATGATTATTAAATATTTGTGATTATTTGATAACTTTAAGTTATTAGATATTCCAAATAATCATTTCTCCCGCTTTCCCTGATTCTCCAATTTTGCACTGAAAAAATCATTGCAGAATGGAAATCAACAGAAAATTTTTAGACCGAAGCCGAACCTTTTTTAAAAGAAACATTTCCGTAAGAGAAATCATTTTTATATCGCTGATAATCCTTTGTTCAGCATCATTCATTTCTCCGCCGGTGGCTTTGCTGTTGGGACTTTTGACGGCACAGTTTATCGGACATTCGTATCTGCATCTCAATTCCAAAGCGACTCATTATTTATTGCAGATTTCCGTTGTCGGATTAGGCTTCGGAATGAATGTTCATACCGCTTTGAAAGTAGGAAAACAGGGATTTTTATTTACCGTTGTTTCAATCACGGGAGTATTGATTTTAGGCTATATTTTAGGAAAAATCCTGAAAATCAACAAAGAAACCTCTTTCCTGATTTCCATCGGAACTGCCATTTGTGGGGGAAGTGCCATTGCCTCTGTTTCGCCCGTTATCAATGCCAAAGAAAAACAAATCAGCGTAGCATTGGGAACGATTTTCATTCTTAATTCCGTTGCGCTTCTCATATTTCCGGTTATCGGTCACTGGTTGCATCTTTCCCAATCGCAATTCGGTTTGTGGTGCGCGATTGCGATACACGACACGAGTTCCGTCGTCGGTGCGGCGAGCAAATACGGCAACGAAGCCTTGCAGGTCGCTACAACCGTAAAACTCACGAGAGCATTATGGATAATTCCTGTTGCGTTTTTCAGTTCCATTGTTTTCAAATCGAAAAATTCAAAAATAAAAATCCCTTATTTCATCGGCTTGTTCGTGGTTGCCATTATCCTCAATACTTATATTCCGTTTTTTCAGAAAATCGGGAGTTACATTGTCGGAATTTCAAAAACGGGATTGACGGTTACGCTCTTTCTCATCGGTGCGGGATTGTCGGGAAAAGTATTGGCTTCTGTCGGATTTAAGCCTGTTTTGCAGGGAATCATCCTTTGGATTCTGATAGCCGTTCCGGCGGTTTTGGCAGTGATTTATTTATAACTTCCGCCAAAAAACTCTATCTTTGTTCTATGACAGGAACCGCCGACAAACGACTCTTTCTCATCGATGCCTATGCGATGATTTTCCGTGGATATTATGCGCTTATCCGTAATCCACGTCTCACTTCCAAAGGTTTGGATACTTCCGCGATTTTCGGATTTACAAACTCTTTAATCGAATTAATCCGTCGTGAAAAACCGACACATCTTGCCGTAGTTTTCGATGTAGGAAAAGAAAACGTCCGAACTGCCGATTTTACCGAATACAAAGCCAACCGGAGCGAAACTCCCGAAGCCATAAAAATTGCCGTTCCGTATATCCACAGAATTTTGGAAGCGATGCACATTCCGATTTTAGGCGTGGAAGGCTACGAAGCTGATGACGTTATCGGAACGATTGCCTGCAAAGCGGAAAAAGAAGATTATACCACTTTTATGGTAACTCCCGATAAAGATTTTGCACAATTGGTTACCGATAAAATTAAAATTTACAAATCCGGCTTAAAAGGCGGTGATGTCGAGATTTTAGGCGTAGATGAAGTAAAAGCCAAATACGAAATCGAAAACCCGAAACAGGTCATCGATTTTCTCGCAATGATGGGTGATGCCGTTGATAATATTCCCGGTCTGGAAGGTGTCGGCGAAAAAACCGCGATGAAATTCCTGAAAGAATTCGGTTCTATCGAAAATCTTCTGGCAAATACAGACCAGTTAAAGGGAAAATTAAAGGAAAAAATAGAAAATTCAGCGGAAAGAGGAATTTTGTCTAAAAAATTAGCGACCATTATCTGCGATGTCCCGATTGAATTTCACCAGGAGCAATACGATTTGGAAACGCCTGATTTTGACAAGGTAAGAGAAGTTTTTGATGAAATTGAATTCCGGAGATTGTATGAAAATTTGTACAGAGCGTTCAGTACGAGCCCCCTTTCCCCCGAAGGGGAGAGCAACTCTAATAATGAACCGCAAAATTCAGAGAAAAATAATTCAACGAATAGTATTAGCGATGTTTCCCCCTTTGGGGGAAAGGGGGCGGGTTCAGGGGCTTTTATTGGGGATTTATTTGCCGATTACGAACAACTCGACCACGCTACTTCATCCAAAACCACGATTGAACAGAACGACCATTTGTATCAATACATTGACAATCCGAAAGCGCAGAAAATTCTGGTTGAAAATTTGTTAAAGCAAAGAACCGTTTGTTTCGATACCGAAACCACATCGCTCAACGAACTGGAAGCCGAATTGGTGGGAATGAGTTTCAGCTATAAAAAAGGGTTGGCGTATTATATTCCGCTTTCGGAAAAGAGAGAAGAAGTTCTGGAAACGCTGGAAATTTTCTGCCCGTTTTTTGAAAAGGAAGATATTCTGAAAGTCGCCCACAATTTAAAATTTGATTATAAAGTGCTGAATCAGTACGGTATTGAAGTGAAAGGGGCGATTTTCGATACGATGATTGCCCATTATCTCCTCAATCCGGACGGAAGACACGGAATGGATTATCTTTCAGAGGTTTATCTGAATTATAAACCGGTTTCCATTGAAACATTAATCGGGAAAAAAGGAAAAAATCAGGGAAATTTCCGTGATGTTGAACTGAATGCGGCAACACAATATGCAGCGGAAGATGCGGATATTACGTTTCAGTTGTATGAACTGTTTGCACCGCAGTTGAAAAAAGAAAACCTCGAAGATTTATTTTATAAAATCGAAATTCCGCTGATGAGGGTTCTCGCCAAAATGGAACTTGCGGGAATTTCTCTGGACGAAAAATGGCTGGCTCAGGAAAGCATCGATTTGGAAAACGATTTGAAAAATCTGGAGGCCAAAATTTTTGAACTTTCAGAAGAAGAATTCAATATGAATTCTCCAAAGCAATTAGGAGAAATTCTTTTTGAAAAACTGAAACTCGACCCGAAAGCCAAAAAAACCAAAACCGGACAATACGCCACTTCGGAAGATATTTTGCAAAAACTGTCCTCAAAACACGAAATCATCAAACATATTCTGGAATACAGAACCTATCAGAAACTGAAATCCACTTATGTTGATGCGCTTCCGTCACAGATTGACGAAACCGATAACCGCGTTCATACCAATTTCTCGCAGACTACGGCTGCAACGGGAAGACTCGCTTCCGTAAATCCGAATTTGCAGAACATTCCAATCCGGACATTGAGAGGTCAGCAAATCAGGGGCGCATTTGTGGCAGGAGAAGGAAAAAAGCTGATTTCCGCGGATTATTCCCAAATCGAACTCCGCCTGATTGCTGAAATTTCCGGCGAAGAAAATATGATTAAAGCCTTTCAGAACGGCGAAGATATTCACGCTTCCACGGCCTCAAAATTGTTTAAAATTCCGCTGGATGAAGTGACGAAAACCCAAAGAAGTCAGGCAAAAACCGTGAACTTCGGAATTATTTACGGACAGGGCGCTTTTGCTTTGGCAGAACAGACCGGACTTTCCCGAACCGAAGCCAAACAGCTGATAGATTCCTATTACGAAACCTATCCGAAACTGAAAGAATTTATGGCTGAACAAGTGAAAAAAGCTAGAGAATTGGGTTATGTGGAAACTCTTTTAGGAAGAAAACGCCATTTAAAAGACATCAATTCCAACAATTTTGTAGTTCGTGGACATGCTGAACGAAACGCAATAAATGCACCGATTCAGGGAAGTGCAGCGGACATCATCAAAATCGCGATGATTCATATTGACGAAAAAATTTCCGCACAGAATTTAGAAACGAAAATGCTGTTGCAGGTTCACGATGAACTCATTTTTGAAACTCCAATCAGCGAAGTGGAAACAGCTTCAAAACTCATCAAAACCGAAATGGAATCTGCCGTGAAAACGAATGTTCCGCTTGTTGTGGAAGTTGGTGTTGGGGATAACTGGCTGGAA
>Ga0206118_100124_pt1 | contig 95990 bp, 66 predicted proteins | sample 3A20Ametagenome_FD_177999 | JGI IMG/M metagenome (GOLD analysis project Ga0206118, IMG submission 177999) | Enriched microbial communities from leaf-cutter ant dump, University of Wisconsin, Madison, United States - 3A20A | ecosystem: Environmental > Terrestrial > Nest > Insects nest > Nest dump... | reverse complement strand
GTTGCTTTGGTTGGCTACCAGATGCACCGCAACCTCTGCCAAAACTGCCCCTTCCGGGATGGTACCCTGCTTCTCCAAATATACATAATCGCTTGTTGTCTGGTTCAGATCGGCTGTGAACGAGCCGACATTCGTCCAGTTCTCATCGTAGAACCACACCAGCAGTTGACCGTACGCGCCGTTCAACTCTTCGGCATGCAGTTGACCGCTCAGTTTGAACGCTTCCCCTGCCTGTACGTTGATCCGCTGGCGAATATAACCGCTCTGCCAAATCGGCAGGTTCGCTGCTTCAATCTTCACGGCCTTGCTTCCGCTGGCGACCGGTGCATTCACCGATCCAATCGTACCTGTACCTGCATTAAAGCTCTGCCAGCCGACTGCATTTGTACCCAGCGTATGCTCAAAGTCCGCATTGGCCAGCAGGTTCGGATCTGTCGTTTCTCGCAGGTCAATGTTGTCGGCGTACAGCAGCCCGCCGCCGTTGCCTGTTCCGTTGGCCGTGAGTCGGACGCTTACCTGCGCACGAATCGCCCCCTCCGGTGCTACACTCCGCTTCTCCAGATGTGCGAAGCCCGTCGTGACCGTTTCTTGCCGCACGTGTTCCTGTCCGACGCTGCTGTTGCTCGCGTTGTAGTACTGAATATGCAGCTCCGCGAACGCGTTCTGCAGCTGCGCCGCATAGATATCTCCCGACAACAAGTACGCTTTTCCGCCCTCAACCACCACTGATTGCGATACTTGCGCTCTCGTCCACGCCGCCAGCCCGGTTGCTTCCGCCTTTAAAGCTTTAGCCCCCTTTACAACAGGCGTGGATATCGTTACAATCTGACCGGCTTCGAAAGGATCCGGACTATGGATCCACCCATAATCCGGGCTGTTCATGGCTTTCTCGAAGCCGCCATTCTTGATGAGATTATCGGTGTCCTCCTCTTCGTTCAGCACGAACCACCCGTACTCCGTCCAATTCGACCAGATTTGCGTATGAGCCACACGCAGCCGTAATTGAAACTTCTCATTTTGCGGTAAGCTCGAACTCCATTCGAAGCTACCGAGGGTGGAGGCAGTATTTTGAACGAGAGCCCCTGAATCCCACACCACAGTCCCACCGACATCCAGCACTTGGATTTGGACATGCTCAAAAGCCCCGCCCGTAAGCGAGGTCGTTTGTTCCCATGTTATATTTACAGATGTAGAATCAATCAAGCTTGGATCACTCTGGTTTCCTGAAGGAAACGTTAATTCAACAATCGGACGTCCCTCTATTGTCGATGTCAACTGATTTCCATTAGCATCGTAAGTAAATCGCTGCACATAAATGCCGTTCTTTTTGATTCCTGTAAGTCTGTTATTCAAATCGTACTCGTACTGATAGGAACTACTGGCTAAAGCCCCTATACCGATAGATAATTGAATCATCACAAGAACCATAAGCATACTTATAGATCTCAACAGCATTCCATATCCTCCTGTTTTTACCTTTTTATCCATCACCCATAATATTACATAGTTCTCTATCTTCTGTCATTATCAATCTATTAAATCATTTTTTGTAATTTTATGAATAAACTTTATATCAAAAGTAACAAAACCTATCAACCCGCCATAGTGCCCTAGTAACAACGATTTAACACCTTCTAGGACGAGTGAATTCTGTGAATCTCGGTCTACCGAACAACGCGTCTCCCATGTCAACATTCAAAACTCTTCAAGTAAACGAAACAAGAAAAACCGTCAAGGCTGAACTGCCCCACCGTTAGATCGTGTCCAACGATGGGGGGCAGTTCAAGTATCCTTGACGGTTAACGAACCGTGTATAAATCTCGATCAGGTCCACTATCCCGATTCATCCGTCCGGGAGCACGGTCTTGAACCCCGTCGCTCTCCAGTTAAATTACATTGCGTTTTCGATAAAGCGTTGGAGCATAGCGGCAACCTCTGCACGGGAGGCGTTGCCGGTGGGATCGAGCACATTGCCGCCCTTACCGGTCAGGATGCCGTTCTCCACAGCCCAGTTGATGGCGTTCTTGGCCCAATCGGAAACCTTAGCGGCATCGGAGAATCCGTCCAGGGATATCTCGCCTGCCTCGGGAGAACCTGCGTAGCGATAGAGCATCGCGGCAAGCTGCTCGCGGGTAATGCTCGCTTCCGGTGCGGTGCCATCGGAAATCCCTTTTTCCACCGCCCAAGTTAGCCCTTTCTCGTACCACGTCGCGCCGCCTGCGGTGTCCTGTCCATTCAAACGAGCCAGAACGGTGAACAGCATGGCACGAGTCATGTCGCCGCCCGGTGTGAAGATATCCCTGCCAGTGCCGCCCATAAGCTCGCGGCTGGCTGCGAATTGCACTGCGCCGTAAGCCCAATTGCTGGCCGCCACGTCAGAGAAGTTCTTGCTATTGTCGATGATTCTGATGTTCGCGGACTCTGTCACATTCAGAACCACGCCGTCCTTAGTGACGACGGACTTGGGCATGATCGTCTCCGTGCCGTCGGCGTTCACGAGGACCGCCACGGTGCCGGAGGTAGTTTTTTTCAGGGGGATAGTGATCGTAGCGCTCTCCCTGTCCTCCGGCAAAGTCACCTTGGCGGTAGTCTCTCCGGAAGGCTTGGTCACGATCTCGGTCTTCACATCGTCCCTGGTCTCGATAATGATTACCGTACCGTCCTTCCTAGTCTCCACTACTGCTTTGTTCCCGTTGGGCCAGACAGTCGTCTCGGTCACCGTACCTGTAGTTTTGTTAGTGACGGTACTGGTGGTGCTGCCGTCTTCGTTCTTCGTTGTCGTGGTAGTATCTGCGGTATTGCTGTCCTCATTATTCGTTATTCCGCCAGAGCTGGAGCTGGAGCCAGAGCCAGAACCCGAGCCGGTAGGAGGTACAGATGAGTTAACCACCACAGCGGCGATGCTGCTCGTCGTTGCTGCAGTCTTGTTAACCCCAGTCGCGCCGGGATTCGTGTTGGTTATTACAACGTAGTAATAGGTCGTGCCCGTCACACTCGTCGACGGCGTATAGTTTGCGCTCGTCGCACCGTTGATCGCCGTGCCGCCGCTCCCGTCGCTGTTGCCCGATTCGTACCACTGGTAGCTCAGCGTACCACCGTCGCTCACACTTGCCGTGACCGTCAGCGCCGTTGCGCTATCTCCCAGCGTGTAGTTGCCGTTTGACGGCTGGCCGCTGATCACTGGAGCCTCCGCGTCCGCCAACGGCGCACCGTCCACTTTCAGCGCAAGATTCTGGTACACATCTCCGTTCAGTTGGGCGCGAACCATGATCTGTTTGCCCTGCACGGCGTTCGAAGCCGCGATCAGATTACTGCCGACAAGGGTTATGCCGCTGTCGCTCAGATTCACGGTCGCGCGGAGCGTGACGTCCTTGGTGAGAACATACTGCAATGATTGGTCAGGCATCGGGTTGTTGTACTGGTCGTACACCGTGGCCTTTACATTGAGCGTCTCGCCCGGCGCAATCGCTAGTACCGGGTTATCAAAGAAGATCCGATGCGGCTTGGGCGTTTCGCCGGAAACTTTAATGTGTTTGGTTTCCTGGAACTTGGCCCGGTTGCGTTTGCCTTCATTGGTTGCTCCTTCGCCAACAACCGTAAATTTGCCGCCGTAATAGCCGCTAGCATCTCCGGAATCCGCCAGATAGGCCGTTAGGAAAATGTCCTGATTCATGGCTGCATCGGCCGCAACGGTCAGCACGCCAGTATCCGGATTCAGAGTAAGCCCGTTCATAGCGGTTGCACTGTAACCTGCAGGATAGGTTACGCTAGCCCCGCCGACCAGAGCAACGCTGCCGCCCGACAGCGCCTTTGAACCGCCGATGTCGTCGGAGAAGCGCCACTTGATGGATAGATCAGGGTTGCCCGAGATGTCATAAGGCTCTCCGAACTGATCCAGCACCGTTGCAGACAGATTAACGGTCGAGCCTTGCTGGAAGTAGTCCCACGAAGTGTTGTGGCGACCTTCTACAGGATTTCCTACCGCATCTTGCAGCCCGTTAATCACGATGGAGGTAGGAACCGGGTCCTTCTTTTTATAAATGCGGAAGTAGTCGAACATCGCTTCCTTCGGCCAGTAGCCGTGGTCGTGCCCATAGCCGTCGCCCTCGCCGTTGCGTCCCAGATAGATGCTGAGAATCGTCAGCATACGGTAGTCGGCTGTGCGGCTGGAGACATAGACCAGATGGCCGTCGATGTACATCTTCGTGCCGGTCTCGTCCCACTCAAAACCGTATACATGGAACTCCTGGTACGCGTCGCGGCCCCCGGTGTAGCCGTCCTCGGTGTGAGTGGTGTAATTGTACCGTCCGTAAGGGCTTGTCGTCGGGTTGGGCGTCGTGCTTACGTCACTGCCAGCCCACCAGCGCCCGGCAGTCGGGTTGGACGGGGACGAACGGGAGCCATTCTTGTGAATGACCGGCAGCCAGCGGTTAAATTCCCCGTTGGGGCTGTTCTTGTCGGCCGTAATCTCCAGAATGTCATATTCCACGCCCTGATCGGTGGTGTAAAATACGTAGTTGCCCCAACTGCCGGGCCCGAAATCATACATCCCCGATGCAGTGCCAGCCCCATATCTGGTGCCGCTCGGTTTCGGTCCGGACAGAGCCTGGGTCGGGTGCGAATCGTCCTGCGCGCCGACCATCCACCAAGCGAAGTGCGCGCCGTCGCCGGTGCTCGGCAGACGCAGACGAGTCTCAAAATAGCCGTACTTGGTGGTCACGAGCCCGTCAAAATCGGGCAGATCCGGATCCAGAGCGTTGCCGCGTCCGTCCTCCAGCAAGTGCTGATGGTGGCGGTCGCGAGAAGAGAGCGCGACGATGGGCTGATCGCCGCCGTCATTGGTGCCGTTGAAGCCCTCGCTGAAGTCAGGCCGCTGCTCCTTGCTTCCCAGAGCCAGATAGCTGTTGCCAGCCTCGTCCTTCACGATTTCATATTTGGCTTCGCTATTGTCCTTATTAATCGCCCAGCTCTGCAAGTACTGGGGAACCCAGGCAGTGGCGTCCAACTCGGGCCCGTCGAAATCATCGTTGAAGAACAGCTTCCAATCGGCGGCATTCTTGCCTTCGGGGCCATCCTCTGCGTTGCGGGTCGGCCAATCCTTGATTTTAGCGTCCTTGATGATCCTCACATTGCGCGTCACAGATACAGGAGTACCGTTCACCGCCGCAGAGGCAGTGACAGCAATCGTCATCGTCTCGGCGGTATTCGGACGGACGTACAGCATTCCATCGCTTTCAAGAGTGACGCCGGGAATGTGGGTCTGCCCGTCCACATTGGCGGACACGCCCATGTAGGAATAAGTGACCTCCGGGTCGCTTACAAGCGCGCCGGTCGCATCAACTACCTTGACTGGGAAATAACGCCGCTGGAACAACGAGTCCGGCACGGTGATCGCATACTTGTTGTTATCCAGATCAGGCACGGTCATGTAGATTTGCGGTGCAGGCGCTCCTTCGGAGAGCCGTACGCCGTGGACGCCCATGTTGCCGCTGGTATTGTTCAGAGAGAAGTTGACGGTCAGCGGCGCTTCGCCTTCATCTCCCGCGTAGGTAAACGAAAACTTGGCGGCGTACCGACCGCTGATCTTGTTGGCAACGTTCTGTGGAGACAAGCTCTCGGTTGTGGTATACGTATACTGCCCGCCGCCCTGCTTGGGCATGGTGGCACTGATCGTAAGCGTCCGAGCGGCTGTCGCTTGGAACGTGAGATAGACATCCAGTGTGCGCTCAATGCCCTCAGCGGATGGAGCGGTGAACTGAGCGGTTGTCGACCCGGTGCGCACCACGGACCAACTGCTGCTGTCTTCCGCCGGGCTTGTACCGTCAATATAAGTGAGACGAATATTTTTGCGTTCCTCGTTCTGCCCATGGACGCGGCTGTTGCTCACGGTCCCCCCGAAGGTCGCTGTCAGCAGGTTGGCGCTGCTCTTACGGTTGATCTTCGCGCCGGTGCCGTCGTTGGTAAAACGCATCCAGTCGAGAACGTTGGGAACGCTCAGATTGTCTTCGATCTGCGGTACGCCCGGAACCGCGGTGTTGTTGGACACGCTGGAGAACGCGGTCGTCCCGGCCCACGGATGCCTTACTTCGCCCGCAGACCATTTGGAGAACAGAAAATCATTGTACTTCTTCGTACCGTTCTGAGGATCCTCGTTCTTCTTGATGCCCGGCTCTGCCGTACCCAGCACACCGTAATCGACGCCGATCTCCACGTCCGCGTCAGGCATCACGAAGGTCGTTGTGGCAGCATTGGGATCGGCAAAGGTAACGGGTGCCCCGTTGGTTACTTTCCAGTTTTTGAATCGAAGACCTGCGGGCGGCGCGTCGGCCACAAGTGCGACCGTACTGCCCGCATAGACGGCGGTGGTTACGCTTATACCGCCTGATCCGCCAACCTCCGCCGCCATACCTCCGGTTACCGTGACGGTTTTCGTTGTCGCATTCTTATAGGTAGCGACGAGAGCGACGTCATGGTTGGGCATGGTGAAAGTGGCCGTGGCGCTGGTTACGTCGTTAAGCAGCGCTGCATCCGCTCCCGTCCACGCATCAAACACTTGACCGAAAGGCGCGGCGTTAGCGGTAATCGTAACGACTTGTCCCGACAGGAACTGATCCGCAGGGACAGCACCCGGCTTGCTGAGCGGTTGGTTGTAAGTCGCCGTGCCCCCAGTCACGTTGAGGGTGTTGGTAGTCTCATTCAGGATGACCGCGGCCACAGGACGAATGCCGCTCCAGTTGGCGTTATCGGCAGCAGCCAGAGTAAACGTAACTACCAGCGGATACTCATTGGCGTCGCCCGTGTAGGTAAACACATATTTCATTCCGGTAAGGGCATTGGATACGGCGGCGGTATCTTCTACTCTTCTGTCAAAGGATGGGACAGTCGCCACCGGAATGTTATTCATGGCAGCGGTGACGGTTAAGTTTTGTCCGCCGTTCACGGCCAGATAGATCTCCAGCGTGCGGGCCTGGCCGTTCGCAGATGGCGCGGTAAAAGTAGCGGTAGCATTGGTCGAGGCAAAAGCGGGATGCGACCTGCGCATGTTCACGCTCGTGGTGGAGTTCACGGGATCACCGCTGGACAATACGACCCCATCCGTGTATTTGGGTCCGAACAGCCCTAAATCTGCGTAGTTACCGCCGTTTTTCGCCGAACCGTCGTTCCCGTTGATATCCACACGGTCGCCCAGCACTCCGCTCTTAACGTGCTTCACAACGACCGTGGAGCCGGTCAAGTTTTCCCCGGACGCGACGTTGGCGCTGCCTCTGCTGACATAGTGAACCCAGTCAATAATGTTCGGTCTGGTGAAATCCGCTAATCCGGGCGACCCGTCCAAGGCTGCATGGCCTTCCGGTGTATTGGCCACGTTGTGCGCGGTTCCTATCGCAGTTTTCAGCGCTTCTGCCGCAGCATTAGCGTACACATCCCTGCCGACATATAAAGCCGAGCCGGGACTTGGCGCCGCCGACGAGGGTAAAGCGAAGGAAAACGAGGTGATCGCCATTATCGTGGCAAGGGTAACGGACAGTCCTCTTCGTGCGTGCTTCAGATTCATAATGCGCCCCTCCTTGATCTAATGTTCATCTCATGACAAAGTCGGCCAGTTTCGGTTCTCGGCAGACAGTCATCCCCATGCGCGAAGACTCGATTCTCCGGCAGCCTCTGACGCTCCCGAAACGCTTCTCTTCGCGCGGACGCCGGTTCCGCCACCACCGTTCTATACGATCGTTTGCCTGTCTTAGGAGCTCCCGGGATTCATTATAGGCCTCTCAGGAAAGCGCTTGCAATTTCGAATCGTTTACAATCGTTTCAGGTTTTTTACTTATGCGAACTCGGTACCGCATCCGACACATTCCCGGCGTATTATTGAAAAGGTCTCACGATCGTCGCCAGCAAAAGGCCCGTTAAAGGCGTTGTTACAAGTGCCGGCGCATTCGGAGTGTTGACACTGATAATCATTCTCAACTATAATTTTTCTATGATTGTATCGGAGAGGTGACCTAGGGTGATTTCATTGGAACGTCTGTCAACGTTTCTTACGTTATGCGAATGCGGCTCTTATACGCTGGCAGCGAAAAAGCATTACTGTTCGCAACCGACCATCAGTCATCATATTCAGCAGCTTGAGGAACAATACGGCGCCCCGCTTATCATCCGCGAAGGAAAGAAGATTCGGCTGACGGAGCAAGGGATGATTTTACGGGAGTATGCCTCCCAAGTCATTATGCTGGTTCAGGAATCGGAACGCCGGGTCAAACAATCCTTGCTCCGGCAGCAACATATCTTGTCCGTGTATGTAAGCAACTATATTTCGGAGCATTTTTTCTCCGATATTTTGCAGCGTTATTACCAGGACCACACGGACGATCTGCTGGAGATCCACAGCTATTGCTACAACGATCTGCGCAGCTTCCTGCTCGAAGGCAGAACGAATTACGCGATTATGCCCAGCTATGCCCAGGACGAGCAGCTGCACCGGCATTTTCGCAGCATTCCGCTATTCCAGGAGCCGCTGGTTCTCGTTATCCCCAAGTCTCATCCGTGGCAGCAGCGCAGACTGCTCTACGCAAGGGATCTGAATCGCCAGACGATTCTGATGGCGCAAAGCGATTTTCTGCGCGAGCAGATCATCGAGAGCCTGCGGAAAATCCGCAGCCGCAACCAGTTTCTGCAGATGAGCAACTTCAATGTCATCAAGAAATCGATTATGTCCGGGTATGGCATCGCCTTTCTTCCTTATGAAACAGTAAAACGCGAAATCGCACGCGGCGATCTCGCGATGATTAAAGTGTCCGGACTGGCAATGAACCGGGAAAACAGCATCTTCATTCGCAACGGAGTCACGCTCGGCGAACGCGAGACATCGTTTATCGAGCAGGTCCGCCAGCATTTTCACCACCTCCCGCAGGAAGCTTCCTTCGCCTAGGGCGTGTATGCATACTCCGAGGAAAGCAGATATTGCCGAATTTTCGTTCCATGCAAGGAACTTTTGTGAAGGCGTACCGGGGGTACGTCAAGCAAAAGTGACGCAGCAGGGGCGGTGATAGATGCCCCTGAGCGGGTTTTCAGACACGCCCTAGGGCGGCCTTAATTCCTCCGGAGTCTCCTCCGTATCGCGAATGCGACTCCCGCCGCTGCGAGGCCGGCCGCCAGAGCGATCGTCCACCGAAGCGCGGAGGCGTTGTCCGACTGCGGTTGTTCGGGCGGCATCTCATGATGATGGGCATGCGCCCCCGACGCATTGTCGGCCGAAGCCGTAGCCGCCGCTGTTTCAGCCGCATCACCCTCCGCACCGGTCGAGGAGCCGCGAAAATCCAGCAATTCCAGAACGTCGCCTTCCTCGCCGCTGGAAATCCACGATGCCGCCAGCTGCAGCCCGTCCCAGAGCTCCGGGTCGCCCGGCGCATGAACGATGCGCGGATGCGGGCTTAACGTCCACGTCCGACCGTCGATCGTCAGCTTGTAGCCGAAGGCGGCGTCCGGATCGGAATCCGCTCTCACGATGCCCGCCGGTCCCGCCGCGAGTCCCGCATGCGCCTCCAACCTTTTCCCTTCCACCTGCGTCGATGCGAACGCAACGACGAACGCCGCGTACTGCTCGCGCGTCGCTTCGCGGTCCGCCGGATACGCGCCGTCTTCCAACGTCAGTTGACCGCGGAATACCGCCCGATTGATATCTCCGTACGTGGCGTTGCCCTCCAGTGTGTCGACCAAACCGCCGGTCAGCGCCGCTTGTCCGGCGGCTGCGGCGTCGTCCGCTTCCGCCAAGCCGTAGAACGCGGCGGCCCAATGCGCCAGATCGGCGCGCCGCAGCGGCTCGCCCGGACGGAAGACGTCTCCGCTCTCCTCGCCGGCGATCAGACCCAGCCGGGAAGCGTAGACGATCTCGTCCTTATGCGCCGACAGCCCGATATCCGAGAACGCATTCCCCGGATGCACAATGTGCGCGGAAGCCGCCGGCGCGCCCAGGCCCGCCAGCACAAACGCAAGCGCGACAATGACAACATACCGCCATTTTACGCTGTAAGCGCGATTCATGAATTCAGAACCCTCCCTCTGCTCTATACCGTGCCTTCTGCGATATAAGGGAAGAAGCCGTCCAGGAAACGTTCCGTCGCCGGCATGAAGTATGAGCCGAAATGATACTCAGGGTCGAGCGACATTACGATCCAGGTGCCTCCGCTCGCGGGCTTGTCGATATAGAAAATGGCGCCGTCGTTCTCGATGGACACCAGCTTCTCGGCGGTGTCGGGATTCGGATAGAATACGCCGTGCTGATGCCAGGTGCAATCCTCCAGCGTCAAGTAACGGAACATCGGATGCTCCGGCCGATCGAGCACAAGCCCGCTCTTGGCGTTCTTGTCCAACCACCACCAGAAGTTCGTCGGCCGATGCTCCCAGCGCTGCTCCGGCACAACGTCTCCCGCCAGCGGCCAGAAGACGACCACGATGCCGCCGCGCTCCGCAAACGCGTGAATCCACGGCTTGATCTTCTGCAGCAGGCCCGCGTGCAGCCGCGAAGGAACGAGCACGACATCGAAATCTTGCAGACTCGTCTCCGTCATCTCCGGAATATAGACGATTTCGGAGATGAACTTGCGATATTTCGGAACGTTCCAGCTGCGGTTCTGATGGGAAATTCCCGCGTATAAAGCCGCTATTCTGCGCATTATCCCCGCACCTCCTCGCGCTCGTTCTCGCTCGTGCTGCGCTGCAGCCTCGCATATTCTTCGCGAATCCAGCGCAGCAGCCGCCCCGTAATCGGCCGGGTAGAATCCTCGAACCGATCGAAGCCGAGCAGCGTCGCGCCGGAGCTGACCAGTAGCGTTCCTCCGGTGGTGCTGCGGTCGATGTACAACGTCGGTTCGCCGTCCGGCAGGGTGAGCAGCGGAATTGCGCCCTCCGGCAGCGGATGATGTCCGCGTGCGAAGAAGCCCGCCACCCCTTTGCGATAGGTCAGCTCAAGCGGATTCACGCCCGCGAAGAAGGGCTCCTCCTGCACAATCGTAATATGGTAATCCGCATGGCTCCTGATCTCGCGCGGAATGAAATCCGAGCCTCCCGGAAGCCAGGGACGGAACAGATGCCCGCCGAAAATAACGATTTTACCCTCATCCAGAAAGCTCCGCACGATATCCCGATGCTTGGTCAGAAACTCCTGGTCGCACGATCCGCCGATAATCAGGCAAATATACGGACGCAAATCCGCTTCGCCCAGCTCATACTGATCGATCGTCGCATAATGGGATTGCTCCCCGCTCTCGAACATCAGCTCCGCGCCCGAATCGAGCACGGCAATATCCCGATAGTCTGTCATTTCGTTTGCTCCTCGCTTCTTAAGTGATCCATATGTCGTCAGTAGCCGGGTCTCCAGACAAGCCGGCCGCTCTCCTGCTCGATATAGGCGCCCTCGTCCGTTCCGGTCGCCTCGCGCAGCGATGCGTAAGACAGCCGGAACGTCGAATCCGCCATCTCCTCGAACGCGGCCTCCGGCACCATAAATCCGTTAAAAAATGCGCCTTCGATCGTGAATTGCGCCTCTTGCCGTCCATTGCGCAGCATCTGCGCCACCAGAATGACGTTGGCGAAGTCGTTCTCGAACACGGCGTAAATATGATCCGGCCGAAAATGGTACTCGATCGCGCTGCGCTCGTTCAGCCAGCTCTCAGCAAACTGCATCGCCCCGTCCGCCTCGGATACGCTTAGCCAATCCGCCCATTGCGCGGCGACCAGATCCCGGTCCGCTTCGAGCGCGGCGATCAGCTCCTTCTCTACCTCCGCCGTCCAGTCGATGTCCAGATAATACGCCTGCGTCTCCAGATCGATATCGCCCATACTCGCCAAGTACGGCTTGCGCATCGCCAGATTGGCGTCAATAACCTGCAGCAGCCGCTCATGCCCAGACAAGGCGTCCCGGGTCAAGCCGACCTGCAAGTATTGCACGTACAGCGCCTGCAGCCGCTCCAGCTCGCGGTCAAGCTGACGCTCCGCCAGCCACTGGCCCGCCAGCGCCTCCGTTATCGTATCGCCGGACCCCAGGAGCGCGGCCCACATATCCAGACCGCCGTTGTACCCTTCCAGCAATCGCTCTCCGGCTTTGCCTCGCTCCTCTTCGAATTGCCGCTCCAGTCCTTCCAACTGCGGGGCCAGTTCGGCGATTTTCTCCCGGGTTTGCTCCAGCTCGTCCTTCAACTGCTGCGTCGTATCCTCGTTGTACACGGCTGCCAAATACGTCGAGAACGCTCCGGTGAGATGCGCCTGCACCTGCGGCAGCCAGCCAGCGACGCCCGCCAACAGACATGCCGTGCCAAGCACGATTCCCAGCGCGAAGCCCGGCGACCGTCGTCCGACGAATTGCACCCACAGCGGAGCCCCCGACTTACGCCGCATCGCGAATCCACCCCCGCACCGCCGTATACGCGGCCAGCAGGCCGAACAGCGGACCGACGGCCAGCAGCGTGGTCAGCGTCGGTGCAGTCGCGCCGATCATGCCCGCGAATACCGACGGCCACTCCTCCCGCAACGCGGCCGCAAGCGCTTCATAGCCGCCGGCAGACAGCGCCGCGGCCGGAACCCCGCCGAGCAGCCCCATGCCCAGCCCTTCAAGCGCGTACTGCATCGCGATCAGGCGCGGATTCGCTCCCAGCAGCAGCTTTAATCGAATCTCCCGGCTTCTCTGCAGCAGCGCCAGGCGGATCGCCAGAAACACGGTCAGGAAGCCGGCCGCCGTGAACAGCGCGAGCAGCAGCAGACCGTACCGCTGGGCGAAAGACGCCCACCTCGCCGCCTGCTCCGCGAGCGCCTGCGGATAGACAACCTTCTCGATGCCGCTCATCTCGCCGAAAGCCGCAGCAAGCTGCGCATAGTCCGTCCCGGGAGCAAGCTGCAGGGAGATTGCGTCGGGGATGGCCCCGTCCTCGGAGAACGCTTCAAGCAGCCGCGGCTTATTCTGGAAAAACCGCGCCATCGCCGCAAGCTGCTCCTCTCCCGTCACCTTGTCCGCACGCTCAACGACCGACATATCCGCGATCGCTTCCGCTACCTTGTCCGTCTCGTAGCCTTCCGCGACATACAGCTTCATCGTCAACTGATCTTCTATATAATCGTACAGATCGGCGAAGCCCGATCGGAACCAGACAGCAAATGACAGGAACAGAATGGCGAGGAACAGCAGCAAGCCGGCCGCCGCCGTCGCGCGCCAATTCCGCGCCATGCCGAGTCCGGCCTCGCGCACGAAATGTCCAGCCTCCCTCATCCCGACCGCACCTTCCCGTCGGCTACTTCCCAGCAGGCCGCCGGAAACCGCGCCATCAGCTCCCGGTCATGCGTGACAATAAGCATCGTCAGCCTCTCTTCCCGCTGCAGCTCGTGAAGCAGCGCCATCACCTCCGCCGCCGTCTCCCCGTCGAGATTCCCCGTCGGCTCGTCGGCCAGCACAAGCTTCGGCTGTCCCATAAGCGCGCGTACGACGGCCACCCGCTGCTGCTCGCCGCCGGACAGCTCGCCCGGGTACTCCCGTTCGCGGCCTTCCAGGCCGACGCGCGCCAGCAGACGCCGCATATGCCGCTCGGCCTCTTCCCCGTACAGGCCGCGGACCTGCGCCGCCAGCGCGATGTTCTCGCGCACCGTCTTGCGTTCCAGCAGCTCGTAGGCCTGGAACAGAATGCCGATGCGGCGGCGAAGATGATGCTTCTTCCACTCGCCCAGCGGCCGGCCTTCCACGCGGACCTCCCCGCCGACGGCCGATGTCTCCTGGGTAATCAGCTTGATCAAGGTGCTCTTGCCCGCCCCCGACCGCCCGGTGACGTACGCAACGCCGCCTTCCGGCAGATGGAAATCCGCCTCGTCCAGCACCGTGCGCCGCCCGTATCGTACCGTCGCTCCTGTCAGTCGAATCATGATGACGACTCCTTCTTACCTGTGAAATTCCAGCAGCGCATCGATCAGACTCCGCGTGAAAGGATGCCGCGGATGATCGATAAGCCGATCCGGCGTCCCCTCCTCCGCGATCTCCCCTTCGTCGAGCACAATAAGCCGATCGCAGAAGCGGTAGGTCAATGCCAAATCGTGCGTAATAAAAATAATCGCCGTCCCGTACTTCCTCTGCAGCTCCGTCATGCATGCGAGCAAGTCGAGCCGCAGCGAAGCGTCGAGCATAGAGGTCGGCTCGTCGGCAATCAGCAGCCGCGGCCGACTGACGAAGGCGCGCGCCAAGCCGACGCGCTGGCGTTCGCCGCCGGATAGCTCGTGCGGGTAACGAAGCGCGTATTTCCCGGGATCGAGCGATACGTCCGTCAGCGCTTGATGCGTGCGCGCCCGCAATTCCTCCTTGTCCCGATGCTCCTTGCGAATAACGAGCGGTTCGGCCACCAGTTGCTCGACCTTCATACGCGGGGACAGAAACTCGTAAGGGTCCTGAAACACGACCGAGATCGATTGGCCCGCTTCCCGCCGTCTCTTGCGATGAAGGCGCGCCAGATCCCGATTCAGGTAATGAATGCTTCCTCCGTCCGCCTGCTCCAGATTTGCGATAATGCGCCCGATCGTGCTCTTGCCCGCTCCCGAGGCCCCGACGATTCCCACGGTCTCCTGCGGCATAACGTGGAAGCTGACGCCCTTCAGCACGTTCTGCGGGCGGCCTCCGGCAAGCGGATAGCTTTTCTTCAGATCCTTGACAGACAGCAGCACCGACTCGCCGAACACCGCTGCATTGCGATGGTTCGCTTTGGATAACAAACCGGCCCCTCCTTCCTACACCGTTGTCGCCGGCTCGCGCGCGGGACCGATCTGCGGAACGGCCTCCATCAGCTTGCGCGTGTACGGATGATTCGGATGTCTTCGCAGTTCGGCCGATCTGCCCTGCTCGACCGCTTCCCCGCCGTTCAAGATAACCATGCGATCGGCAATGCGCATGACGAGCGGCAGATCGTGCGAAATAAAAATCATCGCGATGCCATACTGCCTCTGAAGCCGCTCCAGCAGCCGCACGATCTCCACCTGCACCTTCACGTCGAGACCTGTCGTGGGCTCGTCGGCAACGATAAATTCAGGCTCGTTCAGCAAGGCCATCGCGATGATCACCCTCTGCTTCATGCCGCCGGACAGCTCATGCGGGAAGGCGGCTCCCCAATGCGCGCTCAAGCCGACCTGCGCAAGCAGCTCGTCGATGCGCCGGTTGGCCTCTGCGGACTTCATCCGCCGATGAAGTCGGATTGCTTCAAGCATTTGCATGCGAATATTCAGCACCGGGTTGAGCGCGTTCATCGCCGCCTGCGGAATGAGCGCGATCCGGTTGCCGCGCAGCCGGCGCAGCTGCTCGGCCGACAGCTCCGCCAGATCCAACCCCTTGAGCCTGATGCTTCCTTCCATGCGGGCGGGCGGCTTGAGCAGCTGCATGATCGCCGCGCCGATCGTCGTCTTGCCGCTTCCCGATTCGCCGACGATGCCGACGATTTCGCCCGGGCGAACGGACAGGTTAAAATCCTTGACCGCCTGAACGATGCCTCCGTCCTTCGGAAATGTCACCTGCAGATGCTCTACAGTCAATACCGAGGCCCCTGTCCGGTCGTCCGCACCGCGTTCCGACAAGCGCGCGTACAACGTTCGATCGATACGTTTCTTTCGTGCCAGAGGAGCGGTATAAGCGGACAGCCTCGGGTTCGCTTTCTCTTCCAGCCAGTAGCCGACGAACGTGCAGCCAAGCACGACGACAATGATGCAGATTCCCGGCGGGAGCACCCACCACAGCCATGCATCCGTCAGGAAAGCGCTGCGCGCGTTCGCGTAAAACAGCATGCTGCCCCAGCTCTTGGCAAGCGGATCTCCAAGGCCAAGGAAGCTTAGCGACGATTCCATCATGATCGCCGCGTTGACGCCCTGGACGAACTGCGGAATCAGCAGCGGGAATACGCCCGGCAGCACATGCTTGCGCATGATATAACCGTTCGTCCCGCCCATGGATCGCGCCGCCTGGACCGCTCCGCGCGAGCGCAGCGACATAATTTGCGAGCGTAGCTCACGGGCCACCTTCGCCCACATGACAAGCGAAATAATCATAATCTGGGTCGCGATGCTCGGCTTCAGGAATACGCCTATCACAATCATCAGCGGCAGGAAGGGCAGCGTCATCATCACATCGACAAGCCGCATCATCAGCGCATCCACCCAACCTCCGAAATAACCGGCTACGATTCCGATCACCGCTCCGATCAACATGACGCAGATCGCTCCGACGATTCCGACGGTCAGCGATACACGCGCGCCGCTGACAAGCTCGGCCAGAATATCCTGGCCGATGTCGTTCGTGCCGAGCCAATGGGCCGCGCTCGGCGCTTCCAGCGGACCGCCCGAACGTTCCTTGGCGTCGTAAGGCACAACAAGCGGTCCGAGAAGCGCAAGCAGCGCGACAAGCGAGATCAGCCCCAAGCCGATTTTGCCGAGCACCGACGCCCGATTTCCTTCTCTGCTCATCCGGCTACCCCCGATCTTCTGCGAAAGCGAGCGCGCGGATCAACGAGCGGATAGGTCAAGTCCGCCAGCATATTCGCGAAAATGACGGACACCGTGGACATGAGAAACACACCCTGCATCAGCGCAAAATCCCGAGCCATCACGCTCTCGTACAGCAGGCTGCCGATGCCGGGATAGCTGAACACGGTTTCCACGATGACCGCTCCGCTGAACAGCATGCTGAGACTCATCGTCACATGCGTGTAGACGGGCAGCATCGCGTTGCGCATCGCATGCTTGAACATCAGACCGCGCTTGCCCACGCCCTTAGCCTCCGCCAGCATCATGTAGTCCTGCCCGAGAGCATCCAGCATCGTCGAACGCATCAGCAGAAAATACGTGCCGATCGACGCGATCGTAATCGTCGCGACGGGCATCACCAAATGCTGAGCGACGCTAACGTAATACGACCAATCGTCGGTTCGAATCATCGGCGCGGCTCCGTAGGTCGGAAACCAGCCAAGCTTGACGCCGAATACGGCAATCAGCACCATACCGAACCAGAACCCGGGCATCGACTCCACCGTCAGCACGGCGGTCAACAACGCGGCATCCCTCTTTCTGCCCCGGTTCCATGCGGCATACACGCCCAGCGCAACGCCGATGAGCGGCGTCAACACTAACGGAGGCACGACGACAAGGAAGGTCCATGGCATCCGTTCCTTGAGCACCTCCGTTACAGGCTTGCCGTACTTCGTGGACAATCCCATGTCCAGAGTCGCTGCGCTGGCGATAAACCTGACGTACTGCTCCAGCACCGTGCCGTCCAGATCCAGCTCCTTCCGCACAGCCTGACGCTCGTCCAACGTCATCTCCTCGTACAGCTCCTGACCGATGACGAACGCGAGCGGATCTCCCGGCGCCAGCCTCGGCAAAGCAAAGTTGATCGTCAGCGCAAGCACGATAACGGCGAAGTATTGTATGCATTTACGACCGAGCCGCAGGAAGATCAGACTTCTTCCTGCAGCCCGCACAGTTGTCCGGCTGGACATGCCGCATTTCCCTCCTTACCCTGGCCGGTTATAGCGGCGTGCCTACGGCAGCCTTCTTGCCTGTCTCGCCCAGGAAGGAGAACTTATGGATGATGCCGAAGCCGGAGGATTCTACCCATTCGTCGTATTTCTTCGCGTTATACGCCCAGTTCTGCTCCGGATAGTAAATCGCGATTGCAGTCGGCTGGTCGTTATACACCGCCTGCATCTTGAAGGAAATCTGCTTGCGGCCTTCGATTGTTGTCGTATCCATCCATTCCTTGGTCAGCGCATCCATCTCCGAATAAGGAATATCGCGGCTCCACAGGTAACCCGAGCGATGCGACATAATGAATTGGTCCGGATCCCCGACGCCGTGAGCGCCAATCGAGCTGATCATGAAATCGTATTGCTTCTCCGAGGAACGCGCCGACACGGTGGACGGATCGAGCACCTCCACCTTCAGCTTAACGCCGATCGCCGCGTAATCGTCGACCATCAGCTCCGCCGCGCGAATCCAGGACGGCTCCGCGCTCGTCACAATCAGGCTCATATTCATCGGCGAGCCGTCCTTGTACTCGCGAATGCCGTCGCCGTCGGAATCCTTATAGCCGAGCGTATCGAGCAGAGCGTTCGCCTGCGCCGGATCGTGGGGCTGCGCATTGTTCGGATTGGTCCACGGCGAATCCGGGTGAGGGTAGCCCTTCAGACCAGGCCGGCCATGACCGAGCAGCACCGTGTCGGTAATATCCTGACGATCGATCGCCATCGACATCGCTTTGCGGAAATCCTCGTTGTTGAACGGCTCTTTCTGATAATTTTGCACCATCTGAATAATCGTCAGCTCGTCGGTGCGCTGGACCTTGAAGTCTCCGGCGTTATCGAACGACTTCAACAGCTCGGGCGGCACGCTCTTCGCCGAGACGTCGATATCGCCCGCCTTCAAGGAATTGAACATCGCTGTCTGATCGGTAATGATCGGCATGTACAGCGTCTGAATCGTCGGCTTGCCGAGATAATACTGCTCGTTCGCTTCGAACTTGTAGTACTGCTCCGGCACGTACTCCGCCAGCTTATACGGCCCCGTGCCTACGGCCAGATCCGTGTATTGGCGGGGATTCTCCACGCTTTCCCAGATGTGCTTCGCCAGAATCGGCAAGTCGGCGAACGTGACCGTCTGCAGAGAAGGACAAGCGTATTCGCATACGAACTCCAGCTCGTTGTCGCCTATCTTGTTGATTTCCTTAACACTGGGCACCTCGTTCACGTGATGGGTATGACGATTCTGCGGACCGTCCCGGTAATACTCGTACGTGAACTTGACATCGTCGGCGGTGAACGGCACGCCGTCATGCCAGACGATGCCGCTGCGCACCTTGAGACGCCAGGTCAAGTCGTCGATCTGCTCGGCCGATTCCGCCAGCATCGGGATCGGATTGTCCACGTAAGGCGACGGACCGAACAGCTTATCGAACACAAGCTCCGTCATAAAATCGACGCTGGTCGTATAGATGTTCAACGGTCCCGCATCGGACGGGATGCCGATAGTCAGCTTGTCTACAGCGGGGGCGGCCGCCTGCGTCGTCCCTTGCGGCGATGCGCTTGCCGCGTCGACGGCGCCGGACGAACTGCCCGCGCTGCCGGTATTCGATGAATTGCTGCACGCCGTCGCGACAAGCAGCATGGCAATGATTCCTCCCAAGACCCACTTCCCAGTAAAATGATGCATGAAAATTTGTCTCCTCCCGAACCTATTGAGCAAGTATTTTTGACTCTCACAAGATATATGATAATGATTATCATTGTCAATAATTCCAGGAGCGGAGAAAACTCGTACTCGCTTGAGTTTCTTGCCTATGCGATGCATTATTCAAATTTTGAATAGTTCTATTGAAAGGATCGAGCTAGTCCCGTGCCGCAATCCCAATCGAGAAATTCGACCGACGTCCGGTCGCTCGATTCGATTTCTCCCGACAAGAAAATGAACGGTCTGCAGCCGATTTCTTGGACGGAACCGGCCACTTTTCAAACCTTCTATCTGGATGTTAAAGAGGCTTTCACTATGTATGACAGATAGGTTCCTATGCTATACTTGACCAAGATAATCGGCTGTCGCCCCGCTTTGACAGCGACAGCCGGTTCGTTCCAAAAGATAGGATCGCATCGGCGATTTTGTTCGCGTTTCGAAAGCAGATATTTATGAATATTCAGATAATAGGATAAAAAAAGCAGAAACGAGGGTACCTATGATTCATCGAAGCGTTCTCTATCGGATAGGTCTGTACCTTGTTTTAATATCCGTCGTAGGTTGTTGGGGATATCCTCCTCCGCGCGCTTCCGCTGCCACGGCCGCAACATGCGCCGAGGTCAAGGTCGGCCTCCCCGGCGCCAGCGACGGCAATTATGTGCTGCATATAGACGGGCGTGATATCGAAGTCTACTGCCATGATATGAATGGGACGCCAAAGGAATATATCAACCTCCTTTTTACGGGACCGAATGACAACTTTTCCAGCTATCCAAAATATTCCGAATTCGACGGTCCGGGCGTCCTCACCGTCTTCCGCAAGCTGCGTCTGAATGTATCGACGCTGATGGTCGATACCGTCGATTACACCTTTGCAGACAGCGAAGGCTATGTGACGCATGGTGCCAGAACCGAAATTCCTTACGGAGTCGCAAGATCATGCGATCCTTCCAGTATCGGTTATGCCAACATTAACCTGAAAGGCACCCCTTTTACGGTGGTTCCCAATCAATACACGGCCGGCGGCACCGTATCGAACAGTTCCAATGTCTATTCAGCAAACAATCAGGTCGTTGACCTGACGGTAGCCGGCTACTGTGCTTGGAATGCGCCCGAAAGCACGGATGAAGCGCCCGGCGGCGAAGTGCTGCAGCTGGCGACGGTGGACGATCTCGTCGTCATTCGTGCAGAGCATACCGAGCTTTCTGTTCCCTTCGGCACCGAATTGGGACAGATCGGCTTGCCCACCGCGTTGGAAGTGACGCTGAGCAACGGGGATAAACCAACGACAAACGTCTCGTGGAACGGCTCCACCCCGGTATTCGACGGAACCCGACCGGGGAGCTATACCTTCACGGGAACGATTGCCACACCACCGGGAGCCGTCAATATGGGCGCTATCGAAGCGACCGCCGTCGTAACGGTCTCCGAACCCGCCATTACGAATGTCGAGACCTTATCCGACCTCCCCGTCCCCTACGGAACGGCGCTCGCAGAGGCGGGATTGCCGGCAAGCGTGGGCATAACCCTCCAGGGAGGAAACAGCGATAACGCAGCCGTGGCCTGGGACGGCGGCACGCCCCCCTACGATCCGGCCGTGTCCGGAAGCTATGTGTTCGCCGGGACGTTGACGCCCCCGACCGGCTTCGTTAACACCGACGGGCTTCTGGCCCAGGTGAAGATCATTGTCGGACAACCCAAACTGACCGCCGTCGCCGACTTGTCCGACCTCCCCGTCCCCTACGGAACGGCGCTCGCAGATTCGGGATTGCCGGCAAGCGTGGGCGTCACCCTTGAGGGCGGGAGCAGCGATAACGCAGCCGTGGCCTGGGATGGCGGCACGCCCCCCTACAATCCGGCCGTGCCCGGAAGCTACGTGTTCGCCGGGACGTTGACGCCTCCGGCCGGCTCCGTTAACACCGACGGACTTGCAGCCCAGGCGAAGGTCATTGTCGGGCAGCCCAAGCTGACCGCCGTCGCCGACTTGTCCGACCTCCCCGTCCCCTACGGAACGGCGCTCGCAAATGTGGGCTTGCAGGCAAGCGTGGGCGTCACCCTGGAAGGCGGAGGCAGCGCCAGCGCAGCCGTGGCCTGGGACGGCGGCACGCCCGCCTACAATCCGGCCGTGCCCGGAAGCTACGTGTTCGCCGGAACGTTGACGCCTCCGGCCGGCTCCGTTAACACCGACGGACTTGCGGCCCAGGTGAAGGTCATCGTCGCTGCCAGACCGTCTGCTTATGTTGGCCCGCAATCTGAGCCTTCGAATAGCCTTTATCGTCTATATTGCGGACTTGCGGGATGCAGCGGCAATGCTTTTGGCGAATTAAACATTACGGTGCCTGCAGACGCTATAGAAAAGGCGTTTACCTTAACGATCGAAAAGATCCCGAATCAAAAAATTCCCGTCCCGGAAAATAGGTCGAAACAAAGCTCGATATATAAATTGGAAACCGATGTTGGGGGAGCCTTTTTACAACCGATTAAGCTTGAAATCCTACTCCCGCAGACGGAAAGAGATAACGGCAAAACATTCGCTGTCTTCCGTTATAACGAAGCAAAACAGCAGTGGTCGGACGTGCAGAATTGCGAAAAGGGCTACGAAAAAGACAACTATTGTGCCGTCGCGTTGAAGCAGTCCGGAACATTGGCGCTATTTGCCCTAGATGCGCCGAAGGCAGATGAGCCGGAAGTAAATGAGCCGGATGCCATCGCGTTCAACGATATCTCCCATCACTGGGCGAACGCTTTTATTCTGCAAGCAGCGGCCGCGGGGCTGATCACGGGAGATGGAAGTGACCTGTTTGCTCCCGACCGTCCCGTAACGCGGGCGGAATTTGTAAGCATGCTGACCAGAGCGCAGTTGGTACCGGAAACAGACGAGCCGACCAACGATTTTGCTTTTAAGGACGACGCAGGTATTCCGGCTTGGGCCCGCACAGCGATTGCCCAAGCCCGTCAAGCTGGAATTGTAAGCGGCTATGCCGATCGGACCTTCCGACCCGAGCAAACCGTTACTCGGGCAGAAACGGCCGTATTTCTTGCAAGAGCGCTGCGGTTGAACGATCCCGGGCAGACGACAGCCCAATTTATTGACAACTCCTCCATCCCGGAGTGGGGAAAAGAAGCGGTTTCCGCGGTGTGGAAAGCCGACATTATGCACGGTCAGCCGGGAAAACGATTTGAACCGAGCGGTCGATTGACCCGGGCGGAAGCGGTCGTTGTGGTCTTGCGATCAATGCAGCATTCGAAATAAGGTAAACCGGAGAAGCCGCCCGTTGCAATAATGAACAGGCGGCTTTGGCGTATTTCGTCAAGCCCATTTGCAAAAGGGCTTCCCTCAATCCCCATACTGCATCCGAAACTGGACCGGAGTCATGCCCGACAGCTTGTGAAAAGTGTGCACGAAATGGCTGTCGTCCTGGAACCCGACCGCGAAGGCGATGTCCTTGACCGTACGGGAGCGGTTCGCGATCAGCAGCTCCTTGGACTTCTGGATGCGAAATTGGACCAAGTATTGATAGGGGCTGATGCCCCAGCTTTTGCGGAACAGCGTATTCAGATACTGCGGACTGACGCCCAGCGTGTCCGCCATGCGGCCCAGTCCGAGATCCGGATCGCCGTACTTCTCCTCGATGAGCAGATAGATCGGCGTCAGCCTCTCATGGCCCTTGGACAGCGAAGGCTGGCCGCTCGATCGGCCGTACTGCTTCAACCAGGACAGGAATGCGTACACCTCCAGCGAACCGCTGATGCCCGCGAAGTCGAAGCTGTGGACGATTCTCTCTCTGTAATGCTCGTGCACGCCGGCAAGCGGGCAATCCTCGTCCCAACCGATCGGTGTCATCGTCGGGATGTCCAAGGCTGCCGCGATCGGGTTGGCCAGCGCTCCGTCGAACGTCATAAACCATGTCGACCAGCGGCCGCCCGGATCGGGAACATAGCTGTGAGGCACATGCGGCTTCAGCAAGATGCCCTGATTCGGCTGAAGCCGGTAGGTCGTTTCGTTCACCGTAAACTCCCCGCTCCCCTCGACCGTGTGCAGCCAGTGAAAGCTCTGAAACCCGTGCTCCCGATGAATCGGCGACTGATCGGTATAGCCGATGCTCGTCAAATGAAGCGGCAATCCCCGGTCCCACTCCGTCGTGACGAAATGCCTTCCATAGTACATCCCCCCGCACACCCCTTCAGTTTCATTTTTCGATACGTTATAAGAAGTATATTATATTTAATTCAATCTCTCCTTCAACTACAATAAGGGCGTAAGTTGAATTATACGACATCCTACCTGGCAGAGGAGCGGATCATCGCATGACGTTAAAGCTTGGTTTTATCGGAACCGGAGGCATTGCCAATCATCACATTCACAATTTGGTGCAGATGGAAGGCGTCGAGCTGGCGGCGTTCTACGACGTCGATCTCGGGCGAGCGCAAAAAGCCGCAGGCGAGCACGCCGGAGCGAAAGCGTATTCAAAATTGGACGATATGCTGGATGGCTCCCGATTGGACGGCGTCTACGTGTGCGTCCCTCCGATGGCTCACGGGGAAGCGGAAGAGCAACTCGTCGAGCGGGGCATCCCTTTCCTGGTGGAGAAGCCTCTCGGGATCGATCGGGACATTCCGAATGCTATCGGCACTAAAGTCAAACAACGCAAACTGATCACTTCCGTCGGCTACCACTGGCGTTATAATGAATCTGCGGCACTTGCCAAAAAGCTGCTGGCAGACAGCAAGCCCGGCATGGCTCTCGGTTACTGGATGGGCGGAATGCCGATGGTTCCATGGTGGAGAGTGCAGGCCGGATCCGGCGGTCAATTCGTCGAGCAAACGACTCACATCGTCGATCTCCTCCGCTACGTATGCGGGGAAGTGCAAGAAGTGTACGCCGCCTACGCGCTTCGAGTGATGGGCGACAAAGTCGAAGGCACGGACGTACCCGACGTCGGCACCGTGACGCTGAAGCTCGCTAACGGCGTCGTTGCGACGATCTCGAACACTTGCCTGCTTCCTGTCGGTCATCATGTCGGACTGGACATCTACACCGGAAGCGGCGTGCTGGAGCTCAGAAGCGATGCGCTCAAGGAGATTACCGCCGAAGGAACGACGGTGCATTCGAACGTCGCCAACCCTTATTACGTCGAGGATGAAGCTTTCCTGCACGCCCTGCGTACCGGGGACGCTTCGCGCATTCTGTCCGACTACGAGGACTCGCTGAAAACGCACGAAATTACGATCGCCGCGAACGAATCGGCTTTATCGGGGCAACCCGTGAAGCTGGGTTGAACGCATGATCACACTCAGAGTACAGGGAGGGGCTTGAAGCGACATGAAATTTTCGTTGTGCATCGGGGCTTATCAGGGGAAAGACGTCGTCTATCATCTGGAAAAAGTAAAAGAGCACGGATTCCAGGGTCTGGAATACTACGCGTGGTGGGATCTGGGCGATCTGAAGAAGCTTGCGGCGGAACAGGAACGCATCGGCGTAGGACTTAGCGCCACCTGCACGAAGTTCATCAGTCTGGTGGACGAGTCGCTGCGCGACGCTTATCTGGAAGGCGTTCGTCAGACGATCGAAGCGTGCCGCATTCTCGGCGTTCGCTCGGTCATCTCCCAGACGGGCAACGTGCTGGACGGCGTGCCGCGGGATCAGCAGCGGCAGACGATGGTGGAGACGCTGAAGCGCTGCGCGCCTCTGTTCGAGGAAGCCGGCATCGTGCTGGAGGTCGAGCCGCTGAACGGTCTGGTCGACCATGCCGGCCACTTCCTGCAGCGCTCCGACGAATCGGTCGACGTCATCGACCAGGTCGGCAGCCCGAATGTCAAGCTCGTGTTCGACGTCTACCATCAGCAGATTACCGAGGGCAACGTCATCCGTAATGCCACCGGCTACATCGATCGCATCAACCACTATCACATCGCCGACAACCCGGGACGCAAGCAGCCGGGCACCGGCGAGCTGAATTACGTCAACATTTTGCGCGCCATCAAGAACACCGGTTTCTCCGGCTTCGTCGGCCTGGAGTGCGGCTACACGATCGATACGGACGAGGCTATCCAGCAATTTAAGGAAGACATTTTGTCCCAGGTGCTGTAAACCAAGCAAAAACGCCTTCGGCGTCCTCTGGACGATGAATGCGTTTTGTCGGAGACGATTCAGATAAGGATAGCGGATTTTATACTTTCTGAATCGTGAACGAGGGGGCTGCCGGAATGGCAGCCCCTTTTCTTGGACGCAGCGATCTGCGCGGCCATTATGTGTGGCTTTAATGAGGATAAGCCGTCTCGAATTCGATGCCGCAAGGACCGCCGTCCGGATTCGGCTCGAGATCGACCGCCGTGCCGTCGGCGCGGAAGAGCGGCCGGTAGTGCGTGTTGATGCGCGTCGCCGACGCGTTGGCGTAGTGGCAGATGAACGCGCGGCGGAAGCGGTCCTTCGTCTTGTTGCGGTAGGAGCCGTGAATGAGGTTGCCGTTGAAGAACAGTACGTCGCCCCGGTCCATCACCGCGGGAATCGCCTTCTGATCCTTCGGCGGCTTCACGTAGTGAGTCGTGAACGACTCGCTCGAATCCGCCGTCTCCGGGCACGAAATCTCGAAGTCGCTCGTCTTCGGCACGACAAGCAGCCCGCCGTTCTCTTCGTCCGCCGCGTCGATCGAGGTCCAAGCGGCGATGCAATTGCCCGGCTCCACCTGGAGATAGAAATTGTCCTGGTGCAGCGCCTGGCCTCGGGAACCCGGAGGCTTATAATAGAACATGCTCTGCGCGGCCAGCGCCTCTTCCCCGTACAGATCGGCCAATACTTCCATCACCGGCCCATGCAGCATATAGCGTTTGGCGGCTTCGTTAAAGCGATGAGGGTGCATCACCCGCGGATATCTCTTCAGCGGATCGGCGATATCCCCGTCCAGCACGGGCTCGAAATACCCGGGCACAGCGCTGTGGCTCATCTCCTCGAACGTCACGTCGATCTCCTGCAAATTCTCCTCGGAAAACAGCCCTTTTACGATGACGTAACCTTCCTTTTCGAAAAAAGTGAACTGCTCGTCGGTCAACGCCTTCAGCTTCGTTCCCATCTTCATCGCTCCCTTGGCGGCAATGTCGTTGCTCTTGACATCAGCTTACCCGCTTTCGTATCGTGGATGAAGTAAGATTACTGCTGTAAAGTACTTGTATTCTGCTGCAAATCCAATCGAACGGAGCTTGCCGATGCCGCGCAACAAACGAGCTGAGGAATATGCCGATACGTCGAACGATATGATGCTCGCCGGACACTTCCGCGAAAACGACCGCTACGTCATCCGCAGGCCCGAAGGGCGAAGCGACTGGCTTATCGCTATGACGCTAAGCGGAGAGGGCTATTTTCGTACGCCGGCAGGAGAGAAACGGTGCTCCGCCGGTCACATCGCGATTCTGCGCTCCGGAACCCCGCATGAATACGGAACGGTGCCGGGACAGCAGTGGAACTTCGTTTGGGCGCACTTCGGAAAACTATCGGAAACCGGCTATTTGCCCGACGAGGAAGTCGTCGTCGCCGAACTGCCGGAAGGAGAAACGCGCAAACGGGCTTACCGCGCATTTCGCAGTCTGCTTCGCGACTCCCGTGAGCGTTCGGCTTACTGGCAGGCGCTGTTCGAGAACGCGATCCGCGAATTGCTGCTGCTCGTCGCCCAGCGCTTAGAGAAACGCCTCGATCCCCGTATCGAGCGCGCCCTGCAGTTCCTATCGCAGAACATGCAGGAGGAAATCCGTCTCGATCGCATTGCCTCCGAAGTCGGTCTGTCCGCATCCAGACTGTCGCATCTGTTCAAGCAGGAGATGGGCGTCGCGATTGTCGACTATTTAAACGGCATGAGACTCCGGCAAGCCGCCCTGCTCATGCGTCACATGGGCAGATCGGCCACCGAAGCCTCTCTCGACGTAGGATTCAACAATTACAATCATTTCGCCGCTCTGTTCCGAAGAACGTACGGGCAAAGTCCGCGAAGCTTCGCCAAGGGGCCGGGCGAATAAATGGGTAACCGGGGAGGCTGTTCCGCCACGCCATGCCATGCCTGACCTGCCCGCCCCGTCCTCTCCGCTCGGCGCCCGACTCCATCGCAACCTCCGGCTCACAAGCGCGAACGCCGGCAGCCCGACCCGCAATCGCCGCTAATTTTTCACGAGGCTGACATCGTCCAGTTGAATCCACGTGTCCCCGTTCGCCCACATTCCGGCGTAAATTTCCACAATCGATTCGGGACCGGAATTGAACGTTACGGTAAGCTCCGTATAGTTCGCGAGCGCGTAGAATCGGGTTTCATTCCGGATCGGCCCATTCAGCGGCCCGCGCGCTCCGAAATAGCCGCTGTCGTTGTTGGCCGATGTCCGAATCCAGCCCTTAAGCGTGTAATTGGTATAAGGCTGCACTGCAACGCTCTGCTTCAGGGCGTTCCAACCGCTGTTGTAGCGGACGAAGCCGTTGTTCTGCCCGGTTCTCGCAAAGCCGAGCCCCCGGTCGATTCCCCCGTGCCCCTGCAAATACCAAGGTGCCATATGCGTCGTCGCCGCCTGCGTCTCGAAGCCCGGCTCGGAGATCATATTCGCGCCGAAGGCATCCGGACTCAAATCCGCCTTCATCAGAAACGTATTGTAAGGCCCCCACTCCGACATGAGAAAATAAAGCTCCGTTCCGCCGTTCGACCACGGATGGATATACGAGCCGTACATGCCCGGATAGTCGCTGCCCCGCAAAATAATCTTCTCCCCGCTCCACGGTCCTGTCGGAGAGGGCGCGTCCCGCATCACGAGCGCCTCCGTATAGGGATTGAGATACGCCATGATGTATCGGTTAAAATGCGTATTGTAGACGACCGACATTTCCCCGGCAATCCCGATCGCAACCGGCGCGGCCGACGCTTCGGAGACGTTCCAGGCGTTGCCGTCCCAATACCGGTAGGCGCCGATGTTCAGCATGTCGGCTTCCGCCACCCTGGCCAAGTAGATGCTGCCGAATCTTCCGTTCGGTGTCGCGTACATGTAGACGTAGCCGCCGTTTTTGACGAATGCGGCCATCTGGAACTTGCTGCTCCAGGCCGCGTTGTTCTGCCATCTCGCGGTCGGATGCTTCGTCCACGTCTGCCCATCGTCGTCGGAATACGCGATGCCGGAATAGTTCGTATACCACATGCCGGGGTCTCCCCAATGGTGAACGGACATGTAATGGATGTAGTGCCGGGTTCCGACCGTAACTCCAGCCGTCGGAATGACGGTGATCTCGTCGTTGTTGATTTTCTTGGACGACAGAATTTCCTTGGCATGACCCGGCGTATCCTGAATCATCGTGGAGAACGTCAGACCGTCCGCCAGATTCGTATCTGCGGATTTCGCCAGCACGTTGCTCCTCCATCCCGTACCGCAGCCGCCGTCGCCGCACCAGCCGGGGCCGAACGTATCGCCGAACAGCACGAAAATTTCCCCGCCGCCCTTGTCCCACATGATGCCCAAATCCGTGCCTTCCACCTTGTAGTTGGAATGCGTCTGATTCGGGTTCGGCAGCGTCTCGCCTGCAGGAGTCGCGCCGGTCACGCGCGCGACTTTCGTCACGTTCGAGGGAGTCACCGCGCCCGCCGGCCCGGCGTACGGCATTACCGACATCAGAGCCACCGCCATCACCAACAACAGCTTCCAGCTTCTTCCCGCCATGCTCTCATCCGCCTCTCGTCTTGGATTGTCCGGCCACGAACGCTTCCCCGAACCGCTCCCGCATTCGCAGATAACCTTCGGCCGCAGCGCCGTTGCCCCAGTCGAAGATCGTGAATTCGCCCATCGGATCGTCCGTCGGACTCGTTCTTCCGCCGTGCCCGTAGTTCTCCATCATGAAGCCGTAATCCCTTTCATTCAGAAAAGGCCACGCCCGCTCCCATCTCGTCTTCACCGCTTCGTTCTCGGGGCAGTACATGAGCGCGAACGAGGCGAGCAGCGCCGCCCTTCCCCGCTCCTTGTACTCGTCCATATTCAGCTCCATGCCGTACTGGACGATCAATTCGGCGAACAGGCTCTGCCTGGCGTCGTTCCATTCCCCGTCCCCGTTCATGACGCCGAAGCCGCCGAGCGCCGGCACGTGAATGTACGGCGGCTGCCATACCGCCTGGGTCATCAGCATTTCGTCCAGGCAGCGGCGTCCAAGCCGCAAGTACGCCTCCTTGCCCGTCGCCCGGTAACAGGCCAGCAGCGCTTCCGCCGTCCAGAACATGGAGAAGTTGCACTGCTTGTACAGGTTGTTCCGCTCGATTTTGCGCCCGAGCCATTCCTGTCCCCACCGGCTGCAGGACCAGTACGTCTCGAAATCCTCCCAGCGACCCTCCGGCACGATCTCCGCGCACACCGCATCCATTGCCCGGTATGCCGCCTCCGCGTACTCCGGCCCACCGGCAGCCTCATGCAGCTTAAGCAAAAAAGTGACGGAAAGCGAAGTCTCCGGAGATCGATCGAGCACGCCGCACGACTGGAAATTCGCCTTGTCGATCCAGCCGGGGAAATATCCCCGCTCGTCCTGCAGCTTCAGCAAGGCATCGCCATAGGCTCTCGCGTACTCCGCCAGCCGCTCGTCGCGCTCCAGCTCCTCATGCCAGCGCAGCATCAGCAGAGCGGTCCAGCTCATGTCGAGCACGTGATACGGAGCCTCGCGAATGCCGAGCCCGAACGGGTTGCGGTCGGAATTGCCCCAGATTAGCGTCGACCAGCCCTTGGAGCGGCGGCACGACTGTCCGTCGATCTCGACCTGCTCCGTCTCCGTGGCCGCAACCGCCGGGAAGAAGCCTTCCGTCTGCGGAGCGGCCAGCGCCAGCTCCTTCATCCGTCTGGCCCGCTCCGCGTATTTCTGCTGCCCGGTCAGTCGCGCATAGCGATACAAGCCCTGCGCCGAACGAAGCGAGCTGAACCACGCTTGATTCCATACGGACAGCGTCTCCCTCTGACGATACGGCCCCGGATAGTTCGGACTCTGGGTCACGTTGACGATAAAAGCCGGAGCCCCGACCTCCCTGCCGTCCACCGTGAAGCTCTGCCATACGGCCGGAGCCCACTCCCGGAACGCCCATCGGTAAGCCCGCTCCACATAGACGTCCAACCGCCCTCCATCCTGCTTCTCCAGCAACGGACGCCCCCAGCGCTCCCAACCGAACGCCAGCGCGTCCCGCCACGGATTGGCGATTCCTTCCGCATTTTCAGACGCCAGCACGTAGAAACCGAACTCTATACGCCCCTTCGGAAAAACGGCGCCCGGCTCGCGCACGAACAGCACGTGCTCCCTCACCGATGTACGGCACATGCCCAGCGTCAGACGGTTGTTCGAAGCGTCGAGGTCCATGTACCACCGCGGCTCTTCGCCCGCTCCCGCCAGTACGTCCAGGTCGGGGATGACGGTCAGCTTACGCACGCCGTCGTGCACGATCAGCGCCGGGGCGCGAAACACATGCTGATCGATGACATGGAGGTCCGTTGGAGTAAGATGGGGTGCCCAATGAAACGAAGGCGCGAACGACGGCCGCAGCTCGATCCGCCAATCGTCCTGCCGCGCCTCCTCCTCCAGCAGGAAGACGAGGCTTACTTTGGCGACGCCCTCCCAGGGATAGGTTACTTCGATGTCGGGCCGCGTTCCCCCCAACCAATCGCAAGTCAGCGACCCGACGAACTTCTTGAACGCCGAATCCAGCCAAACCAGTTCGTGAACAGGCTTCATATCCGATACTCCTTCCGTTCTCCGGGCGGCTCAGCCTTTAATTCCCGAGTTCACGATAGATTGCACGTAATATTTTTGCAGGAACAGAAACAGAATCAGGATCGGAACGGAAGCTACCGTGTCCGCGGCCAATATTTTCCCCCACTCCGTCGCCTGCAGGTTGGTGAAGGTCGCGATGGCGACCTGAAGCATCTGCTTGCTCTCGTCGTTGATGACGATCAGCGGCCACAGATAGGCGTCCCACTGTCCGAGAAACGTAATGAGCCCCATCGTAATGAGCGCCGGCACCATCGACGGGAGTACGATTTTCGCATAGATGCCCGGCCATGAAGCGCCGTCGATTTTTCCCGCCTCCAACAGCTCCCTCGGAACATCCGCGAAAAACTGCACGAGCAGGAAAATGCTGAACACCGATACCGCAGCCGGAACGATCAGCGCCCTGAAGCTGTCGATCCAGCCGAAGGCGTGCACGAGCAAATAGGTCGGAACCATCGTCACCTCACCGGGAATGACGAGCGCGGAGAGGAACACCGCGAAGACGATGCCGCGTCCGCGGAACCTGAGCTTGGAGAACGCAAAAGCGGCCATCGAATTGAACAGCAGCGACAGCAGCGTTACCGACACGGCGACCAACAGCGTATTGTTGATGAATCTGCCCAGCGGCTTGCTCGAATCGCTGAACAGATCGATGAAGTTTTGCAGCGTCCATTCGACGGGGATGAACAGATGCCATTCGAGCGACACGTACTGAAACAGCTCCTGACGCGGCCTGAACGCCCCCATCACCATCCAGAAGATCGGGAGCAGCGAGATCAGGGCGACGGCGATCATGACGATCCATTTCAAGAGATGTCCTATGCGTTCCAAAGCCGATCCACTCCTCAATATTCCACATCCGTTTTGAGCAGGCGCAGCTGCACGATGGAGATGCACATGACGATGACGAACAGAATAAACGCGGCCGCCGTTCCGTAGCCCATCTCCATTTGCTGGAAGGCGACTTTATAGATGTAGTACACGGCCGTCGTCGTCGAATCCGCCGGACCGCCGCCCGTGACGAGCGCGACCGGGACGAAAATCTTCAGAGCGTCCATCGTCGTAATGATGATAACGAACGTCAGCGTTCTTCTTAGCAGCGGCAGCGTGATTTTGACAAACTTCTGCGCTCGGGTCGCCCCGTCCACCTCTGCCGCCTCGTACAGGTCGTTCGGAATGCCGTTCAGCCCCGCCACGAAAATGATCATGAAGAAACCCGCCGACTTCCAGATGCCGAGCAGCATAATGCCGTACAGCGCCAAATTCGGATCGGACAGGAACGACACCGGCCCCGCCCCGAAGAAGCCGAGCAGGCTGTTCAGCAGCCCGTAGTCCTGGTTGTAGATCAGCTTGAACAGCGTCGAGGCTACGCCGATGGCGATGACGACGGGCATGAAGTAGATCGTCCGGAACAGACCGGTTACCCACGAGCTGCGATAGATCAGCAGGGCCAGCCCCAGCGCGAGCGCCGTCTGTACGGGGATGACGACCAGCGCGAAATGAAACGAATGAAGCAGACTGTTGATAAATTTGGGATCGGACAGCAGGCCGCTGTAATTCGCCAGTCCGACGAAGACGGCCTCGGGATTGATCAGGCTGTACTCCTTGAAGCTGATCGTCAGCGCGTTCAGCATCGGGTAGAACGTGAACAGCGCCAGGCTGACCGCCGCCGGCAGCACGAACAGCCATGCCGCTCGCTCCTCTTGCTTGCCGAATGCGGAATTCATTTTCATGCTATCGCCCCTCTCCGTGTGGTGGAGGGCTGATCGAAAAGATGTAGGGCAACTCTTGAAATCATCGATGAACAGGAACGGGGGATGTATCTCCTTACGCTGCTGATACGATCATGAAACTTGGAATGGTAAATCCTTGATAAGGTGATTTCATGACCGTATGAGGCAGGCGCTCCGCTCTCCAGGAGATACATCCCCCTTTTTCTAGATCGATGATCCGATTTACCTTGTCTTTTGGACCAGCCCCCCGATACCACCCCTCCGTTGTTAGCTCAGCGATACTTCTCCAGAGCCTTGTCGATGGCGGTGACCGCTTCCGAGACCGCTTCGTCGACGTTGCGCCCGGAGACGCCGAGATCGGCGAACAGCTTGGAGATGGCCGTCGTAATGACCGGGTAAGCCGGAGTGACCGGTCGCGGATGGGCGAACTTGCTGGACTGCTCGACGAAAATGTTCATCGGATACTCGGTCAGCTCGGGAATCGCGCTTGCCGTGGACAGACGCGCGGGCAAGTTTTTCGTCTCCTGGTACCAGAACTTCGCGCCTTCGACGCCCGTTACCCAGTTAACGAACTGCCAGGCCGCGTCCGGCTGCTTGGAATCCTTCGTAATCGCCATGTTCCAGCTTCCGTTCGGAGTGACCTGCTTGGCGTCCTTCCAGAGCGGCGCGATGTCCCAGTCTTCGCCCAGCTTGAAGTCCGGATGCGAGGTCGCAAAGCCCGAGATTGCCCAAGGGCCGTTGACGACGATGCCCAGCTTGCCGGTCTCGAACGCTTCCGGCGGAATTTCCTTCGGCGCGACCTTGTATTCGTTGTACAGCGAGGAGAAGAAGCTCAAGGCCCGCTTCGATTCGGGCGAATCGAGATAGCCCTTCACTTCGTTTCCATCCGGGCTCAGAATCTCTCCGCCGGCCTGCCAGATGAAGGGCAGCTTAACGAACGTCGAGCCTTCTCCTTCGCCCAGTCCCCAGCCCGGATCGATGCCGTACACCTTGTTGGCCGGATCGTTGATTTTTTGCGCCGCTTGCAGCACTTGCTCCCAGGTCCACGCCTGATTCGGGTCCTTGGAGGGCAGCTCGATGCCATTCTGCTCGAACAGCTTCTTGTTGTAGAACATCCCGATGCTCGCATCGTTAAGCGGAGCGGCGTAAATCTGATCCTTGTACGTCAGGCTCGCCAGCACGGGAGCGGCGATGTCCTCCTTGTTCCCGTCGGCTTCGAAGTACGCGTCGAGCGGGATGACCGCGCCCTGATGGGCGTAGGCGGCCAGCGTCGGACCGTCCAGGCCGATCACGTCCGGCGCGTTGCCCGCGGCCAGAGCCGTGCGGATCTTCGTTTCGTAATCGCCGTAAGGAATGACTTCCATCTTGACCGTGATGTTCGGGTTGGCCGCCTCGAACGATTGGATCATTTTCTGGAGAGCCTGAACCTCGGGAGCGAAGTCGTGTCTCCAATACCGGATTTCTACTTTTTTGCCGTCCCCTTTGTTTGGTTCCGCGCTTGTTCCCGGGCTTTCGCCGCCCGCTCCTGCGCTTTCTCCGCCCGACCCCTTCGTCGAACAGGCCGACAGCAGCGCGATGCCAAAGCAAGCGATCAGCAGTACGATCATGGATTTTCGCAACCTGAGCATGTTATCCCGCCTTTAGATTGATGACTGCGAATTCAGGATAGCACGGCGGCTGCCGGGGCTACATACAGCCGTTTTGGACGATGAGATGCAATATTTTTGGACTTCGGTCAGGATGGATCGGCGGCTCGCCTGCGGTATTCGTTGGGACCTGTGCCGTAGTAGCCTTTGAACACATTGCTGAAGTAGGCGGAACTGGAGAAGCCGGTCAGCTCGGCGATGCTCGCGATCTTGAGCTCGCTCTCCAGCAGCAGGCGCGAAGCGTGCTCCATGCGGATGCGGAGCAAATAATCGCTGAAGGTGCAGCCGGTCAGCTTGCGAAAAAGATCCGACAAATAGGCGACGTTGTAATGATACCGTTCGGCGATGGCGGACAGCGACAGCTCCTCCGCATAATGGGTCAGCATATAGCCGCGGATCGTCTCGATCGTCTCCTCCGCCCCGCCCCTTCCCCTGTGACGCCTCAACGACGCGATCGCCTGCAGGGAGACGTCGCGGATGTTGCCGACGATCCGGTCGAGCGCCTCGCACCCCCAGGCAGAATTGATGTACGGCCACAGCATCCGCTGCAGATCGAGCTCCTTCAGCCCGTGCTCGCGGACGGTTTCGTCGAGCGCTAGGCACAACTGAATAAGGAACATGGAGAAAGACTGCACCGAGGTCCGCTTGCCCGCTTCGGAGATGGCCTCCAGCGCCCGCAAGGCTTCACCTTCGTCGGCCTGCCCGATCGCCAGGACAAACTGCTTGAGCAGCGCGGGCTGCAGCCCCTCCTCATCCCCCCCGGTTCCCTCGAACACCGTCTGCGACACCCGCTCCGGCCGACTGCGGCTTAGAGCGAGCAGGCTCGCCTCCAGTCCCGCCTTCCACTCCGCCAATCCGAGCACGGGATGGCCGATGCCCACCACGACCTCAAGCCGCAAGAAGCGGACGACCTTTTCCTTCAAATCTGCCGCAAATCGGGAGAGCAGAGACTCCCCTTCCCCTTCCGGCGACGCTGCGGAAGAAGCGATATAATGAATCCGATCCGATAGATTGGCATCTTCGAAAGCGACGATGCGGCCTTCCCATTGGGAGACGACTTCCCGCGCGAGCAGCCGGTAAGCCTCCTTGAAGGACGCTCCGTACGCGCCGCTGCCGGACAGGCGGCCGGGCGGAATGCGCAGCTCCGAGGTCGCGAAGACGACGGGGCGGTCCCCCTGCGACCATTCGGGCATGCCGTATGCGGCCATCAGCGCCGACGCTTCGGCGGGCAGCGGCTCCTCGCGGACGATTCTCGCCAGCATCCGCTCTCTCTCATCGTCCAGCTCTCTCTTTAATTTCAGTAGAGCGGAGGCGAGCTCCGTCTTGACGACGGGTTTCAGCAAATAGTCCTTGGCCCCTTTGCGAATGGCGGTCTGCACGAGCGGGAAGTCGTCGTAGCCGGAGAGGACGACCGTCTTCGTCTCAGGGAAACGTAGCGCGCACTGCTGCAGCAGCTCAAGTCCGTCCATGACCGGCATGCGGATATCCGTAATGACGATCGGCACCCTCCGGTCCGCCAGCAGGGACAGCGCCTCGGCGCCGTTCGCCGCTTCCGACGCTACGTCGAAGCCATATTCCCGCCAGTTCAGCTTCAGCTTCAGGCCCGTTCTAATCTCGGCCGAATCGTCCACGACCATGACGTTATACATCTCGGATCACCTCTGGATTGGGATAATCATCGTAATTTCGGTGCCTTGACCCGGAGCGCTGCGAATGTCGACGACGAATCGGGAGCCGTAGTGCATTCTCCCTCGCGCGATCACATTAGTGAAGCCGATGCCTTTCTCGCCGATGTCCAGCGCATCCCGGGGCACCTTCAATTCGGCTGCCGCACGCAAATCTCTCAGCGCCTCCTCCGACATGCCTACCCCGTTATCCCGGACGACGATGACGAGGCCCTCCTCGGTTTCGCGGATGCGGATGGAGACGATCGCGACCTCGACGAGCCCGACGCTGTATTTGACCGCGTTCTCGATGAGCGGCTGGAGCAGCAGCTTCGGCATCCGCACCGCTTCGCTTGCGGAATCGTCCGCAATCTCGAACCGGACGCGGCTCCCGTAGCAGACCGAGAGAATGGAGGTGAAGGCGCGGATCATGCGCATCTCGTCGCGCACGGAGATCAGCTCGGTATCCGTCCGCAGCGAGGAGCGCAGCATCAGGCTGAGGTCGCTCACGACCTGCTCGATATGCTCGCTGCGCCCTTGGGCCGCGAGGGAGGAGATCACCTCCAGCGTGTTGTTCAGAAAATGGGGATTGATCTGAAGCAGCAGCGCCTTGTACTCCGCGTTGCGCCTTCTCAGGTTTTGCGCGAATTCGGTCTCGATGTACGTCTTTAAGCGCTGCACCATCTTCAAGTAGTTGGCCGTCAGAAATCCGATCTCGTTCTGCCTGCTCCTGCTTGGCGCCATGACCGCGTTACCCTTTAGGAAATCGCCCTCCTCGACGAATCGCATCGAACGCACCATGCGCGTGATCGGGTTGGCGATGCCCGACGAAAACCAGAACGCCAGCGACACGGCCACGACGAACAGCAGGGCGGCGACAAGAATGACGTTGTGCCTCGCCCGGGTAATTTCCAGAAACAGCTCCTTCTCCGATACCGTCCCGGCCACGATCCACCCGGTCGTCTCCATCTGCTGATAGAAATAGATGGCGCTGCGTTCGCCGTCCCGGTACACTTGCGTTCCCGGACGCCCCTCCCAGTCCGGAGAGCGAATCCGCGCGAGCAGAGCCGGGGGAATTTCTTCCGCTTGCTGATCGAGAACGGGAACGCCCTCGGCATTGAGCAGAAACGCCTTGCCCGTCTTGCCCAGCGTCAGCCTGTCCAGCGGCTCCTGGAGCGCGGCGGTTTTCATATTGAGCTTCAACACCCCGGCCTCCCGCAGGTTGAGCAGGTCGGACAGCGGATAGACGAGCCCGTTTACCCGTTCGCTGTTCTGATAGGTGCCGTTCTGCCGATCGTCGGTATGGGCGGACGACCATCTCGCGCCCTCGTTCCGGTAATCCTTGTACCAATCGCCGGCCAGGTACTCGTCCCCCTCCAAATTCCACAGGTCCCATTCCCCGTAAAACACGTTGACCGAGAACACCGCCGGGGTGTTGCTCAGCACGGCATCGAAATATTTTCTCATCTTGATGTTCAATTGAATCGCCTCGGACGGGCTTGCCGCTTCCATTCGCGAACGAATCCAGCTCTGCGTCGCGTCGTTCCTTAAAATCTGATTGGCCGTATTCAGCACCTGGGACGTCGTGCTCTCCACGAAATCGGCGTACTGGTTCATCGTCTGCACCGTCGTCGTCTCGATGGAATCTCTCAATGCGGTAGCCGCCTGATTCCAGAAAAAGTAACCCATCAGCACAAACGGAACGATGAGCAGGACGATCATGGCGATGAGCTGCGTTCGAATGGAATAGAACATCGGACTCCCCCTGTTAATACAGCGCTTACATCTATTTTAGTTGACATTGGCGGCCGGATCTTTAACAAATTAAGCAGGAAGTTTAACCCAAATTGACCGTGTTGAGATTACTCTGCTTCTTTTGCCGCTATCCCCTCCGATCAGTTCGCGGTCTCGCTACCTTCCGCTATCGCCCCTTTTGCCGCTATCCCTTCCGATCAGTCCACGATCCCGCAGCCTTCCTCTATCGCCCCTTTTGCCGCTATCCCTTCCGGTCAGTTCACGATCCCGCTGCCTTCCTCTATCGCCCCTTTTGCCGCTATCCCTTCCGATCAGTTCACGGTTTCGCTGCCTTCCTCTATCGCCCCTTTTGCCGCTATCCCTTTGAGTCAGTTGGAGTCGCATCAAACTGAATCATTGGGATATCCCAGCAATCTGCTGAAATCTAATTCACAGCCGTGGGGGGATCAACTGATCAGACGGGATACCGACAAATGCAGGAAAAAGGCACTTCCTTTCCAGAATGTGGCGCAAAACTGAATAGACGGGATACCGACAAATGCAGAGAAAAGGCACTTCATATCCAAAATGTGACGCAAAAACTGATTGGACGGGATACCGACAAATGCAGGGAAAAGGCACTTCATATCCAAAATGTGACGTAAAAACTGATTAGACGGGATACCGGCAAAAGAGACAGAGAACGATAAGCGCCGCCGAATCGCGAACGGCAAGAGGCTCCGACAAGCCTGCTCCGCTCATGCTGCACATGGGCGAAACGGCTGCCGAAGCCTCTCTGGTCGTACTGTTCCATCTCTAACGATCGGTAAGCGACAGGCGGAACGCTTGAATATCCCCCGGTTCGATAGCGACTCTGATCCCCGTCGTATTGCCGCTGAACTCGATGCTCGCTTCTCCGTCATCAAACCAAGGAATCGCTGCCGTGTATCGGCTCGGAAGCTCGACGATCGCCTCCGTGCGCTCTTCTCCCCAGCCGTGCACGAACAGATGCGCGACCGGAGCTTCGCCGTTCGCTTCCGCCGAACCGTCCGTCAACACGTCCGCGCGCACGCCGTCTCCGTTTACCTTAACGCAAGCTTCCAGCCCCAGTTTCTGCTCAAGCACTCTGCGGAAAAAGGCCCTCGTCCCCGCTCCGCCATCCCGCCAATAAGCAGATGCAAGCAGCGTGCCGATCCACACCGCGCTCCCTTTCCCGTAGTCCGCCAGCGTAATCGCCGGAGCATTATCCTGCGCATAGCGGGCAAGCGTCTCTACATCATTACGAGCGACGACGTCCGACTTGTAATACGCGCCGCCAAGCTCCTCCCCGTCACAGCTCTGCAGCGGAATGCGCCCGGCTTCGCTTACCGTCTCCTCCCGATAGCTGTGCTCCAGATGCTGGACGGAGTGAATCCATGTCTCGCGCACGCCGAACACTTCGTCGAAGCCGTAGCCGGGCACCTTGTAGCTGTGCGAACCGTTCTCGGCTTGCAGCGCCCCGAAGGAGCATTCCGACACCAGATGTCCGCCGCCCTCTATCCACGCGAGAATGACCGCGCACGTCCGCTCGTCCAGATAGAGCGGATACGGCATCCACAAGCAGCGGTAACGGGCCAGCGACTGCTCCGTCAATTGGCCTCCGTGCAGAAACTCGACCTTGTAATTGAGGTCGTGCAGCAGCTTGTGCGCGCCCTGAACCGACTCGAAGTACGTATCCAGATGACCGTAAGCGGCGAAGTTGGCGATCTGGTTCTCGGGGCTGTACAGAATGGCGATCCGATCCGATGGCCTGCTCGCTCGCAGCAGCTCCTCCTTCGAATTCTGAATCCGCTCGTTGAGCCTCTCCATATCCTTCAACCAGGGGGTGTCGCTCCCATCCAAATACGTGCTGCCCCAAGCCGGCGCCTCATGTCCGAGCACCTCGGGCCGATATTGCCAGAACAAGTATCCTGTTATGCCGCGCGCCAGTGGAATGAGAATGTGTCTCTTAAGCTCCGACCATTCCAACTGCTTCGGCTTCATCGCGGTATCCCCGGGAAGCGCGTGAATTTCCGAATTGATGACCTTCTTGCCTCCGGCCGCCGACAGAAGCAAATCCGCCGACCACGCCGACGATCCCAGGCTGTTGCCAAACAGGTCGCATTGCTCCGCCAGCCGAAAGTCGTCCGAACCGGACGTAATCAGGTTGAAAATCGGCCCCGGCACCGTATGCACCATGACAGGATGCTGCGTATCGAGCCCCCGGACGACGGCGGCACGCCTGCGCAGATCGTCGGTCAGCGCGTCCGACATGAACAGCCGCCAATCGACCATGTCGTTGAAGACCGCTTTGCCGCGGGGAGCCTCGATCTCTTCCCAGGAGCCGTAAGTCCGCTGCCACTTCTCGTTGAGCGCGGGCAAATCAATATATTTTCTCCGCAGCCACTCCCCGAACTCGGCCGTAGAGCGGCCGCAGTAGCACACCTGATTGTCGAACGCCAGCTCCCGCCGAATGCTGGTCGTCAGCTCCGGCTCGTTCCACAGATCCCACACCCACAGGGCGGGATGATCCTTGAACGCCTCGACCGCTGCGGTCAGGAAGCGATCTTTCTCCCGCTGCCCTTCGGGATGGTGATAACACGGGCCTGGCGCTCCGCCGATCTGCCGGCTGTTCAGCGCCCGCGGCTCCAGCCGATAGCCGTCCGCCGCGATCATGACCGAGTCGGGGTAACGTCTGTAGAACCAGGCAGGCGCCACGTCGAAAATAACGTTCAGCACGACCTTCAGTCCGTTCCGCTCGGCCAGATCCATCAGCTCGCGCACATCATCGAATTCGAAGCGGTTCTCCTCCGGGTGACTGGCCCGCCATTGTATCCAATATTTCACGCAATTAAAGCCTTTGTCCGCAATTCGGCGCAAGTCCGTCTCCCACTGGTCCCGATAAGGGGTCGGCGAGCGGTAATATTGAAACCCGAATGGAATAAACGAATCGTTCTCCGTCATCTATGCTGTCTCCTTGTCAGACCAATTTAAACCTCGCTTAAGCCCCAGCCGATAAAATGTACCATTGTCGCTTCAAACCACGCCGGCCCGGTAAAATCGGGAGCCTCCGCCGCAATCGTCAGCTCCGGCCGCCGGAGTCCGTCCGTTCCGGGATGCGGCACGTTAGCGGCAGGAACGTCAATCCAGTCGCCCGCAGAAAGATCGTGGCAGTACGTCAGCTCGTACAGATAAGCCGAGCCTGCCAGAGAGCCGGGCACCTCCCAGGTCTTCGCCGCATACGAACATGTCAATGAACCTTCCAGCTCCGGCAGGACGCCTTCCATCAGTACAAGCTCGTCCCGCGCCGCAGAACGAATCGACAGTCTGTAGCCGGTCCCCGGTGGGCCGTACACCGTCAGCGCCGCCGTCAGTCCGGCGACCGCCAGCTTCGGCCCCTCGAAGAACACCGGCTGCCGCTCCGGAATGAAGCTCTCCGTGCGCGTCCATTCGTCCGTTCCCTCGCCCGTTCTCCGATAATGAACGGTCTCGTCCGACACCGCTTCCTCCTCCGACGCGATTGCCTCCAAACAGCGAACGGCCGCTTCGTACAAGTCGGTGCAGTTGTTATGCCCGTGACGGTAGCCAATTTCGTGGCGAACCGAAATGCCGTGAGCCCGCGCACGGCGCAGCCACTCCAGAGCCGGCGCGAACGACGTAAACGGATCGTGCGTGGACGAGTTCAGCCACACCCGCGTCCCTCTTTCCTTAAGCGCATCAAGCATACGCTCCGATTGCGGGTGCAGTTCCCGAGCGATTCGTTCCTCGTCCGCCGTACCGAACGTATTGAGCCAATAGCGTTCGACGGCATTTCGTCCGTCTTCATCTCGCCATCCGGGCCGCCAAGCGTGCTTGAGGCCCATATCGGAGCAGATCGCCTCCCATCGGGCGGGATACGAGACGTTGAGCAAATCGGCCGCCGGACCGTAGAGCGAGAAAGGAACCCCGTAGCACAGCGCATATTGGACCGCATACCCATCCGCCAGCGGATTGCAGGCCGCCAGCAGCGCCGTCAGCCCGCCCCGTGAGCCTCCCACCGTAACGACGCTATGAGGATTCACCGCATATCGATCCGCCGCGAGCCGGAATAGCAGATTCAACTGCCCGAATGCGGACGGATGCTGGGTTCGCGTGCCGATCGAACCCCCGCCGTTCCAGACAATGCCGACGCTTCCTTGCCCCGTAAGCTCCATCGCCTTGCCGATCGCCTTGATCGTCGGCAAGCCGCAATGACGGTACACGTTCTCGTTCTGATCGTAATAACCGGTGAAGAGGCACGAATAGCCGCCGGAGCGGTCTTCGGACCAACCCGGCGGCATAATAAAGCTGACCAAGCTGCCGATTCCTTCCGCATCCCGAATCACGTGATTGTTGAACAGTTGGAACACGGGAAGACCGCTGACCGGCCCCTCGCCGTCACTGCCCGCATTGCGGAACATAACGGGGTATCCCGTCGTCTTCAGCGCTTCCGCCGACAGCAGCAGCGCGACTTCTTCCGGCACGCCGTACAGGCTGTAGACGTCGCCGATGTAACGGTCGAAACCGGGAGCGCGCCGAACGGACTCCCCCGGCCTCTCGATGAATAACCCCAGACGTTCCGTATCGAACGCGTAAGGGCTCTCGGACCGGTTATCCCTCATCTCCAACGAGGAAGTAACAGTTCCCATCCCGGACTCGGTCCCGTTCCCATCCCCAATCTCCACTCGCAGTTCGCCGATTCCGCCAACCGCGCCTTCTCTCGGCCCGCCTCGCCCTTCATGCAGAGAGGCATCCCAATGCGTCGCAATCGGAAACTCGTTGCGCAGCAGCTCGGAGACGACGGCCGCTGTGCCGCCGTCCCCGACTTTTACCGCAACTGTGCCCGCCTCGACGTCGAATGCCTCTGCTTCTTCTATACTTACCGCCCCGTTAAGCGAACGGGCGATCGACAGCTTGCCTCCGCTGCGCAGAACATAATTCAAGATTGCCGGATGCACGGCGATATTCGCCGTCTCCTGACCGCCGTCCAAGACGGTGAACGCGCTGAGCGGAACGAGATTGTCCGGGTTGAACATAAGAGCGCGCATACTCGCAGCCTCCCTCATCATGTCTTCCCGCCCATCGTACCACCTCCGCGTTCTCCCGTTCAGACGTCAACTCTGCGAAATGGTTTGCAAAGCTGTCAATCCGGCATCAGAACGACGCTGCGGAAGAGCGTCGAATCCTTCGCTCCGCCGATGCCCGAACCCCATTCGATATAGCCTTTGCGTCCGGCTCCGTCGTTGTCGTTGACGGCCAGCGAGAAACTGAGCACACCGCCGTTTTGCGCAACAATCGGAGTCAGCTCGCTCCACGGCAGCGCCAGGCTATAGGAGGTGATCTTGTTGACCTCGTCCCGCGATACGGAGAGCGAAGCGGACGTCACGCTGCCGGTTGCCGCTCCCTGCATCGTCAGCCAGCGATAGACCTGCGGCCCGCTCGGCGTCTGCGAAATACCGTATTCGTACCAGCCCTGCGCCTCTCCCGGCAAGCCCGGTGCGATGCTGAACTGCAAGCCGTCGTTCTGGAAAATCATAAAGCCGTCCGAAGCAAAGGAATGAACGTTGTCGACGATATCCGCCTCCAGATACAAATTGGTGGCGTCCCAGCGCAGCTCGACCTGTCCGCTGAGGTCGCTCGGACCCGTATAGCCCGTCACCAGATTAACGCCGTTGGCCAGATCGATTACCGCCGCCGAGCTTGTCGTATCGGTTTGATGCAGTACGCGGTTGAAATCGATTGTCCGGTTAACCTGCAGCGGCTCGTAGCCGGCAATGTCCGCCGTAACCTCTACCGGATAGAGCACGCCTTCGGCAAGCCCGGTCAATGCTGCCGTGTACGTCCATTGCGAATGCGGAGCGATGGTCGGAATCGACGTCTCCGCGCCGCTTAATGTCCCTGCGCTCCAGGTGAGGTCCGAGATCGTCATGGCCGAATCGGTCGGATTGGCGAAAACAATTTTTAACGACTTGTCGCCGGACCCGTCGTTCGCGATGGCGGGAATCAGCGAATAGTGAAAATAAGTCGGCGTAAACTCGTCATCCGGAGGAGACGGAACGGTGTTCGGGTCGATGCCCGAACCGTTATACGCGCCGATGTTGGGAGCCGTCGTCGCGGAGACGGCATTGCCCCAGTAGTCCGAGCCGCCGTTGTTCGCAATGACGGTCCCCGCTCCGAGCGCAGGCGATCCGTCTCTCAGCATATAGCCCGACACCGTGCTCCAGCCCGTCGCTCCGGTTCCCTGGGCGACCAACTGCGGATTCGCCGTGATCTTGTTGGCGTCGTACGGCTCGTTGGCCGGATGGTTGCCGTAGAACAGGTTGCTGTCGAACACCCCGTTAACGCCCGGCAGCTTGTAATCTCCCGAGCCGAGATTGTAGACGATATTGTTCTTGAACGAATAATGTCCGTTCAAGTCTCCGGCATCGTCCCATTCGTGATCGATGATTCTGGTCTGCAGATTTTTGCCGATGTAGAACGTATTGTTGTAGATTTCCGTTCCTTCGGTGACGCCTCCGGCAAAGGTGATCAGATGCTTGCGGTCGTTCTGGCTGATGTTGTAGCGAACGATGCTGTTCTCCGAGCCGTTCTCGACGCCCGGCACGTTCGGGGCATCGACAAGCAGTACGAATCCGCCTTCGTTGTCATGACTGTAGTTGTACTGGACGATGCTGTCCTTGGAATCCATATCGAGATTAAAGCCTTGTCCGTCGCCTTCCGTGCGGCGGGTATTAAACGCTTCGTTAAATTGCACGACGTTGTTCTTGCCGCGCGTCGGCCAGATGGCCGCGGAGCCGTTGAACTGGTTTGGCTCCGAATACCAGCCGATGCCTTCGGCCACGTTGTGTTCGATCAGCGCGCCGTCCACTCCGAATGTCAGAATGCCGTCGCTGTCCGAGCGCTTGACGGAGTTTTCGCGGATAACCGTGTTGGTCGTCGCGTATCCTGCGCCGTTCCATACCTGATCCCATACGACGATGCCGGACCGCCCGACGTCTTCCACCACGTTGCCTTGAATGAGCACCCCGTCGAATTTGTCCGTGCCGACGCTTCCCCCGGTATAGACAGAGATGCCTCCGAAAGCGTGCGGACCTCCGTTAAATCCGGCCACAATCGGGTATCGGAAGCTGCCGGACACATCGTGCACATAGTTGTCCGCAATCTCAATGCCGCTCAGCGTGCCGCCGCCGGCATTCTCGACGAAGATGCCCTGGCGGTAAGTATCACCCCGCTCCGGAGCGTAATTGGTCACCTCGAGATCGCGGATGACCCAGTGCGAGGAGTTGCGCAGATGGACCGCCGCCCCGGCCGTTCCTCCTCCGTTCACGATCGGACGATCGCCCGTTCCGTACGAGGCGATCGTGATCGGATTGCCGTCGGCTCCGCTTCCCTTCGGATACAGCCGTCCGTTCCAGATGCCTCCCTTCTTCAACAGAATGCGATCGCCCGGCGCGAAGATCGTGTTGTTGACATGGGCGAACGTCTTCCAGGCCGTTCCCGGAGACAGACCGTCATTGTTATCGTCGCCGCTCGCGGAATCGATGTAATAGTCTCCCAGTCCGCCCGCGCTGCCCACGCCGCCCCAGACGTTGGATATCGTGACGGAGCCGAGCTGCATGAGCCAGTTCGCCAGATCGTCGCTCAGCTCGATTTTCAAATAGTGGATGCCGGCCGGAGGCTTGCCGACGAGACTATAGTTGGATGACGCCCATGCGGGATCTCCCGTCGACACCGGCGTATCCTGAACGGTCAGCAGCTCCGTCCACGACGTGTTGTCGGAAGAGCCATACATCTTCAGCACGCCTGGCGAGCCGGCATACCTGTGCAGCTTGACGGAGGCGGCTTGAATGTTGTGCAGATGGTACGTAATCGATTGCGTCGTCAGGCCGGTACGGACTTTGCGGTTCGCATCCCCGCCGAAGAAGGCCGGATTCGTGGAGTCGATCGTCCAGCCCGAAGTAAAGGCGTGCAGCTTGGAATTGTCCGCAAGCTCATCCGTTATCGTGACCGGAGCGGAGGACACGTTCGAGACGCTGACCGATCCGAGCTGCAGATGCCAATTCGCGCTGCCGCCGCTCAGCTCGATTCTCAGATATTGCGTTCCTGACGGCAGCGCGGCCGCCGGCGTATAGGTCGAAGATTTCCATGCCGGATCGCCGGTGGCAACCGGCGTGCTCTGCACGGTGGTCACTTCCGTCCAAGTCAGACGATTGGCGGAGCGGTATACCTTCACCGTTCCGGCCGAGGAGGCATACGCATGCGCGACAATGCTGAATTCTTGCATCTGACTAAGCTGGTACACAATAAAAGCCGTTGCGGTGTTCGTTCTGACGAGCCTGGACGCATCGCCTCCGAAATACGACGGGTTCGTCGTGTCGAAGAGCCAATTGGCCGTGTGAGAGAACACGAGCGAACCATCCTCCAGCGGATCGTTAATCGTAACCTCCGCATGCGCGAAAGCCCTTGGCGTCTCGGGCGCGAGCGTAAACACCAGCAGCGCGGCCAAGATCAAGCTTAACCCTTTTCTGAACATCATCCTGTCTCCTCCTTTTTAATAAAGCGCTTTCTTTTGGTCGTGCAGCTTGAACTTTAGCAGAGAGAACGCGGCTTTCGACAGTAGACGATCCTGTGAAAAGGAGGAGCGCCCTGCGCAAAATCGCCTTGATGGCTAATTCGCTCCAAGCGTCCGGCCGATCCGGGCTGCCGCCGCTTCGTCATCCCACTGGACCAGCGCCGCTGCCGCCTCCGCCTCGACAAGCCGCTCATACTCCCGCTCCGCCAGCCGCTCGGCCAGACTGCCGCGAACCTCCTCATACTCCCGTGCCTCAGCCGGCGTTCTCTTTTCTACCCGGATCAGATGAAAGGCTCCGCTCTCCTCCAGCACATCGCTTGTCTCCCCAGCCTCCATGCCGTTGATTGCGGAGATCGCCAACGGATGGTCCAATGCATACGAACGACGGGTCGTCTCGCTCAGTGTCGCACTCGCAACTGGAATACCCTGCTGAGCGGCTATCTCCGTCAAGGAGCCACCGGCGGGCAAAGCCGATTGAAGCTCTCGCATCCGTTCGTAAGCCTGCTCTCTGGTCGAAGTGTCAGCCGCATCCCCGTATGCCAATGAAGCCCATTGCGCAGTCGTCGTTCCCGCTGCTTCGGCAGCAAGCGCTCTGTACGCTTCATACTGCTCCTTCAGTTCCGTCTCCGGCACAGAGAGAGCTCCGCTGCCCAGCATCGCTTCAATTACAGCTTGGCGAATCAGCGTCAATTCATGGAAGTAGTAGCTCCGCTCATCCAGCCGAGTCGGGCCGTACACCGCTTCGTTACGCGCTGCAGCTGCCGCACGGCGTTCGTTCTCGATCTTCAGCCGCTCCACAAAATGCTCATAGCCGATGTTCTCCTCCACGCCCGCGCGCTTGGCGAGCTGCAGCTCGACTTTCGTTCGGACGAGTTGTTCCTTCACTGCCTCGTTCAGCTTCAGCAGCGGAACCTCTCCGGAGAACGAAGCCGACCAGAAGTCCTCCGAGTACTCGGCCCCATAAGCTTGCCGGAAGTAATCGGCCACCAGGGCGCGATTGCGGCTGACGTACAGCGCCAGCTCCTCCGCGGTTACCGGCTCGCCGTTTACCGAGAGTTCCCGCTGCTCCGATGCGGAACCGGAATTCGCCCAGCCGTAAGCGGCAGCGAGCGAACCCGCCGCCAACAGCAGAGCCGCAACAGTCAGCGCCAGAACATACGCCGCCGAACGTTCCTTCTTCCTCGCTCCTTGTCCTCCGTCATCCATCCCCCGTATCCTCCTGTTCCGATGCGTTTTCCCGCCCATCGTATCACGGCCTTTTCCCCGCGCTGTAGCCCGGGATGCTGCGAAATGGTTTGCCATCCTGCTCAGCTTGGCGGCGCGGAAGGTTTTTATCCTCGAATTGTCGAAATGGTCATAGAGCAGCATTCGATCAGTCTAACTTGGGGTGAGCAGCATGTTGAAAGCGCTTGTCGTCGACGACGAATATTTGGTGCGCATGGGCATTCGGGAGACGATCGACTGGGCCTCGCACGGCATCGAAATTGTCGGAGAAGCGGATAACGGCGCGGACGGTCTGACGCTGGCGATGCAGTACGAGCCCGACGTGATCGTAACGGATATCCGCATGCCCTATATGAACGGAATCGAATTTATCGAGAAAATTAAAGAATATCGGCTAAACGCCGGGATCATCGTGCTGAGCGGGTACGACGAATTCCAATACGCCCAGGCGGCGATCCGCCACGGAGCCTCCTCCTATCTGCTCAAGCCGGTCGATACCGACGAGTTGGCCGCTTCCGTCCGCGCGATCGGTCTCGAGGCACAGGCAAGATTGCGCGATCGCGACTACTACGGCCAATTGAAGGGCGAGCTTCCGGCCATATCCCGGCAGTTCTGGCTCGACTTGCTGCACGGCAGAATCCGGCAGGAGGAAGAAATCGCGAGCAAGCGTCGGCTGCTGGGGCTTGAGGAGCAGTCGGAATACGCGATCGCCGTCGTGCTTAAGCCTAAGGATCGCACCGCCTCTCCTTCCGCTTCCGGCAGCGCGCTCGTCGAAGAGACGGTCGTTGACGCCGAGCTGAAAGCGCATTCCTTGCAGGCCGAAGCCATCGTGCCGTCCGGCCCGGGACAATGGACCGTCGTGCTGGCGGCATCCGGAGAATGGACCGAGATGCTCGGCCGTATCCGGGCTTTCGGCTACGGGCTCACCTCCCGCGCGAAACAAGCCGGGGAACCCGAGCTTGCCATCGGCATCGGCAAACCCGCGGAGACTTCCGGACAGCTGAACGTTTCCTACGGAAGCGCGGTCGAAGCCGTCCAACGAGCCGCATCCAGCGTCGGAGGCGTCTGGTATGCCGAGGATGTCGGCGAGATGGCGACCCGGAGGGAAATTCGCGGAGCGCTGGCCTACATTCGCCGCCACTACGCCGACAGCATTACCGTCGAGAAGGTCGCCGCCGAGGTGTTCGTCAGTCCGACCCATCTCATGCACCTGTTCCGCAAGGAACTGAACAAGACGTTCTACGAATGCTTGACGGAATGCCGCATCGAAGAGGCGAAGCTGATGCTGCGCGATCCCCGATACCGAGTGTATGAGGTGAGCGACCGGGTCGGCTTCGGGGATGCGAAGTATTTCAGCCAGATTTTCAAAAAAATGACGGGAATGACGCCAAGCGAATATGCAAGAACAGAAGGATAACGCGGCGGGAGGGCTGCGGAGGCTGAACATCCGGTCGCGGATCGTCTTCGTCCTGCTGGCCGGATTAACGCTGCATCTGACGCTTATGCTGGTCGTGTTTAACGTGTTCTCCCAGAAATATTTGAAGAACAGCCTGTATCGGCACGTCGAGCAAACCCACATCCAGATCGGCCTCAGCATCGAATTGCTCGTCGACGACATCCAGATGCTGTTTCTGCGCTTTCTGGTCAACTCCGACATCTATCGGCTGATCGAGGACGACGGATTGACTCTGGCCGACAAGCAGAACCGCTTCCGGTCGCTGGCGGCGCAGACGATCGACCGCAACGAGTTGATCGGCGATGTATTCGTCATTACGGGGAATTCCGATTCCTATCGCCTGCTCGACGACAGCCGGATCGTGGAACGGCCCGACGACCTGTTCCTGCACCGGATTCGCACCTCCAGCATTCCGGTCGTGGGGACGGTTAAGCACAGTCTGGACGGAACGGCTTACATCCCTTTCGGGCAGCGGCTTCGCAACTTCAATACCGGACAGAACATCGGAGACATTATTTTCTACATTAAAGAATCGGAATTCTACGAAGTATACGAGAACAGCATGGAAGGGCTCGGCTATTCCTTCATCGCCGGCAACGGCAACCGCCTCGTCTCCCACCCGGACAAATCGAGACTGGGAGACGATCTGCCGGAGACCGATCTGCTCCATCCCGGCGGCAGCGCCGGCTACCGCTCGGTGACGCTGAACGGCCAGTCGCATCTGGTCATTACGTATCCGCTGAACAAGAGGCTGCAGGCGCTCGGCATCGATTGGAAGTTCGTCAGCGTCGTCTCCAGCCCCGAGCTGCTGACGGCCGTGTCCGAGGGCAATCGGGCCGCGATCGCGTTCGCCGCCGTGACCTTCCTTTTCCTGCTGGCGTTGTCTCTGATTCTGGCGGCGAAAATTACCGATCCGGTGCTTCGTCTGCGCAGACAGATCGGCACGATCGGCAAAACCGGGCTGAAGGCGCTGGAGACGCGGCATCTCCGGGGCGACGAGATCAACGAGCTGGAAAACAGCTACTACCAGATGGTGGAGCGCATCAACCAACTGCTGACCGAGAACGACGAGGAGAAGGAGAAGCAGCGCAAGATGGAGCTGGTCGCCCTCCAGTCGCAGATCAATCCGCACTTCCTGTACAACACGCTGGATGCGATCGCCTGGATCGCGCGGCTCAAGAAGCAGCCCGACATCGAGAAAATGATCGCTTCGCTGGCGACCTTCTTCCGCATCAGCCTGCACAAAGGGGATAAGTTCATTCCGGTGGAGGAAGAGATCCGGCTCGTGCAAAGCTTCGTCACCGTCGAGCTGATGCGATTTCCAGACAAGTTCGAGATCCGTTACGACATCCCCGACGAGGTGCGCCAACTGCGCATACTGAAGCTGATTTTGCAGCCGCTCGTGGAGAACGCGATCAAGCACGGCATCAGCGAAAAGCGCGGCAAAGGCCTGATTACGGTAACCGCCGAGACAAGCGGGGAGATGATCGTGTTCGAGGTGACGGACGACGGCGTAGGCTTCCGCGAGGACCGGCCGCTCGAGACCGCCGGAGATCAGGCGCTGTTCCGCAGCGGGTACGGACTGCGCAACGTGCAGGAGCGAATCAAGCTGGAATACGGCAGCGATTGCGGGCTGGAGGTTCGCAGCGAGCGCGGGCAAGGCACGACCGTCACGGTGCGCATACGCAAGGAGCCCTCCCTGAAGTAATTACTTCGGGGAAGGCTCCTTCATCGTTTCGCGCATTTTGCGGAAGAGCGCGGTAAGGGGAGCGGTAATGCTCAAGGACAGCCGCCGGGCGAGCAGAACGAAGAGCAGCGCCATCGCCACGTTGACGGCGATGAGAATGGCTCCGAGCTTGCCGAGCTCTCCCCTCATCTGATCGTTGGGAATGACGATGGCGATCCGGTCGGCGGAATGCTCCAAGGCGTACATCAGCAGAATGCCGCCGCCGATCTCCGCCTCCAGCCGCCCGCCGGAGAAGCGGGCGGCCTCGGCAACAGTCTCCTCCGATACGTCCGCATTCAGACCGTTCTCGTCCAGCCATTGCCCGTCTGCGGCGGCGACATACGCCTTGTTGCCGCCGTAGAGCGTGCCGGGCTCCGAGCGGAAGAAGCCGGCAAGCTTGGGCAGGCTGGTCTCGAACTGCAGCACGCCGAGCAGGCTCCCGCTTCGATCGGTAATTCTCGTAAAGTGGAACAGGCTTTTGCGCGCCTTGCCTCCGTACGGATAATAGAGCCGGGAAGCGTCGAGCACCATCCATTCCGCGGCCTCTCCGGAACGGAGAAATCGCCCGATCTCCGGCTCGTCGGCCAGTTGATCGAGATTGAGGATGCTCGTAATGTTCCCCGACGAGTACACGGCGCCTTGCCGTCCGTACAGCACGAGGCTCGACAAGTCGACGTTGGAAGCGCGCAAGCCGTCGAGCTGCGGCAGCAGCGATTCGTCGTAGCGTTTGCCGGACAGCGCTTCCCCGATGCCCTCTCTGCTGGCGACGATCTGCACCGTCTCCTCCAGCCAACGCTTGAACAGCTCCGCGTTCTGGTGCTGCTGGCCGGTGTACTGCACGGACATTCGCTGCAGGGATTCCGTTCCGCGCGACTCCATCGTCCGATAGACGACCCAGCTGGACAACGCGATGTACAGCAATACGGCCGTCAGCAGCACGGCCTGGATTCTCAGATGAAGCCTCTGGAACATCCCTCCCGCTCTCCCTTCTACCCCGGCTCCGTTTCTCTCATTCTATCATACAGCTCGGAACGGGGGGCTCCAACCCGACTCAGCGCGGTTACAGCGACTCCTCCTGCTCATACGCTACCCCAACCCGACTCAGCGCGGTTACAGCGACTCCTCCTGCTCATACGCTACCCCAACCCGACTCAGCGCGATTACAGCGACTCTGCCTGCTCATATCCGGCTCCAACCCGACTCAGCGCGGTTACAGCGACTCCTCCTGATCATACGCTACTCCAACCCGACTCAGCGCGGTTACAGCGACTCTGCCTGCTCATATCCGGCTCCAACCCGACTCAGCACCGTTACAGCGACTCCTCCTGATCATATCCGGCTCCAACCCGACTCAGCGCGGTTACAGTGACTCCTCCTGCTCATACGCTGCTCCAACCCGACTCAGCACGGTTACAGTGACTTTGCCTGTTCATACGCTGCTCCAACCCGACTCAGCGCGGTTACAGTGACTCTTCCAGCTCATACGCTGCTCCAACCCGACTCAGCACGGTCACAGCGACTCCTCCTGCTCATATCCGACTTCAACATCTTGGTTACGTTACTTCGGGAGCGCACTACTAGTCTGGCCTGGGCCCGGACGCGAGAGATAAGCACGCCAGGCAAGCTTATTGGTCTAGGCCAAGCTCGGACGCGAAAGATAAGCACGCCACGCGGGCTTATCGGTCTGGGCCGGACCCGGATGCGAGAGCTAAGCACGCCTCGCGGGCTTATCGGCCTAGGCCCCGACGCTCGCTTATTGCACCTTGTCCAGGTAATCGCGCTGGAATTCCGCCGCGGCCTGATCCAGCAGCTTCTGCGGATCGGCCTTCTCGTTCGTCAGCACCGCCTGGATGACAACGTCGAGCGCCTTGTACAATTCCTGCGCGTTAACCGGAGGCTCCGGACGGAGACCGTTGGAACCGTTCGTCATATAGTCCTCGAACAGCGCCATGTTCACGTTCTCATACTTCTTGGCGATTTCTTTTTCCGCGGCCACGCGCTCCGGATCGGTCCAGATTTGCAGTCCGTGCGGGCCTACCGGGTAGCCTTGCTCGACTTGAATTTTCAGATTCGCTTCCAGCGCTTCGAGCGCTTCCGGGGTCGCCTTCGGACTCAGGCCGCGAAGGTCGAGCCACTTGAACGCCGCATCCTGCTGCTCCGGCGTCGAGCCAGGGGCGAACATGTACAGCCCTCCTCCGAGCAGCGCGGCCGAGCCGGCAGGACCGGCGGGCAGAGCCGACAGTGCGAGGCTGTCCTTGGACATCTTGGCGTTCAGAACGAGCGGGGCGAGGAATTCGTACATGCCGAACGCCATGCCGACCTGGTCGGTTCCGAACGACATCAGCAGATCGTTCATGTCCACCAGATTGTTGTCCGGCAGAACGTTGTATTTCCATTTCAAATCTTTTACGTACTGCAGAGCCTGCACCGCTTCCGGCGAGTTGAAAATCGCCTTCCACTTGCCGTCCACCTGTTCCTCGAAGTCGGCTCCGAACGCCCAGGCGATATTCATGAACATCCAGCCGCCCTGATTCGTCTTCGTCGGGAAGAAGAAGCCCGGCTTGCCCGTTTTCTCCTTAATCGCGACCGCCGTCTGAGCCAGCTCTTCATACGTTTTCGGGAATTTCGGCACTCCGTTCTCATCCAGCAATCCGGCTTCTTTGAAGACGTTAAGGTTGTACATGACGCCGATCACGTACCCGTCCTTCGGCAAGCCGTAATATTTGCCGTCCCGCTCGACCAGCTTGAGCAGCTCGGGATTGATGCCGGTATCGAAGCCATACTTCTTCATCATGTCGGTAATATCGGCGGAATAGTTGGCTTTGATGATTTTGTCCGCTTCCGTGTAGAACGAATCGTAGAGCGTCGGAAGCTGTCCGCTGACCGCCTTGGGCAGGAACGATACGACGTCGTAGCCCCACTCGTCGCGCTCGATCGTCACGTACGGATACTTCTCGTTCATCTTTTGCTCCAGATCGGTGAACAGTTGGGTAGCCGCATCGTCGTTAGGCTTCGGCCAGTTGCCGATCTTAATCGTGACCGGCTGCGGCTCTTCCGCGGACGGCTCGGAACCGCTCGTCTGCGACGCCTGCGCGGTCGGCGACGAGGTTGCGGACGGTTGCGTCTCCTTGCTTCCTCCCGAACAAGCGGATAGCACCAGTGCGGCGATTAGCAGCCAGGCCGTCGATAGCCCGATTTTTTTCCGTTGTGCAGTTGTCATTCTCTGAACCCTCTCTTCGCGTCGAAGTGTTGTAAAGCGCTTTCTTGGAGTGCGTTCTCAGGTTACCATACCGTCGGAACCGGTCAGTAGGCTGCAAAGATGCGAAACGGTTTGCGATTCTGTCCGTTTCCCGGGTCAGCCTTTGATTCCGCTGAACGTGTAGCCCTTCATAATCGACTTCTGGAACAGGATAAAGAAAACGACCGGCGGCACAATGGCGAACGTCAGCGTAATAAACTGCAGATCGATCGGCATCTGGCTGCGCATGTTGTAGATCGCGACGATGACCGTCCACTTCGCTTGATCCTTGAGCACCATGAACGGCCAGAAGAAGTCCATCCATACCGCATTGACGGTCAGGATCGTAATCGTGACGAGCACCGGCACGCTGAGCGGGATGACGACTTTGGAGAAAATGCCGATCTTCGTCGCGCCGTCGATCTTCGCCGCTTCGAGCAGCGACTGCGGAATGTTGTCGAAGAAGCTCTTGAAGATCAGAATGACGACCGGGTTGACCGCGGCCATCAGCCACATCGGCCAGAACGTATTCGTCAAATTAATATGCAGCAGCGGAAAATCGACGATGTTCGAAAACAACGGAACCATGCCCACCGTATTCGGAAGCAGCAGCGTCCAGACGATCAGCGTAAACAGAAACGCGCTTCCGCGCGGCTTCAGCTTGGAGAAGAAATAGCCCGCCAGTCCGTTGAACAGCAGACAGAACAGCACGGAGCCGGCCGTCGCATACACCGTATTGACATAATAGCGCATAAACCTCAGCTCATTCCAAGCTTCGCCCAGCTTTTGGATGTCGAACGTCTCGGGAAACAGCGTGGGCGGCATCCGGTAAAATTCCTTGATATCCTTCAGGCTGGACACCATGACCCAGATCGACGGGAACAGGCAGACGACCGCAAGCAGGATCATCAGCAGGAACAGCAGCCCGTAGAGCAGCCTGACGCCCGGAGTTTTGTATTCCAAATGTCCGATAATGCCGGTTACTTCCGTTTTGCGCACAGGTTACGCCTCCTTGTCGAACTTTTTGTCCAGCCAGAAATAAATGACGGTCAGCACCATCAGGATCAGGAACGTAATGACGCCCAGCGCCATCGAGTGACCCGCCTGGAAATACCTGAACGCATAGAAGTAGCTTTGCAGCATGAGCGACATCGAAGCGTTGTTCGGTCCGCCCTCCGTCATGACGAGCGGCTCTCCGAATACCTGGAACACGCCGCTGATCTGCAGGATCAGCATCAAGCCGACGATGTTGGAAATCTGCGGCAGCGTAATGCGGAACAGCTTGCGCCAGACGCCGGCTCCGTCGATCGAGGCGGCCTCGTACAACTCCTGGTTGATGCCTTGCAGGCTGGCCAGATACAGCAGGACGGTGCCGCCGAAGCCGCGCAGCGTCATCGTCACGACGATGAGCGGAATCGTCATGCTCGGGTCCTGCAGCCACCCCTGCGCGGGGATGCCCAGGTAGGAGATCAGCATGTTGAGCACGCCGTTCTGGCCGGGCTGGAACAGCAGCATCCAGACCATGGACGCGGCGATGGCCGGCACCATATTGGGAAAATACACCGCAAAGCGGAAAAATGACTTCCCGTGCCGCAGCTCGTTAATGATGACGGCTACGGCGATCGGGAAGGCGAATCCGATGACGAGCGACCAGAAGACGTACAGGAACGAGTTGATCAGCGTCTGGCGAAATACCGAGTTCTGGATGACGTCGACGTAATTTTGCAAGCCGATGAACTCGACAGCCTTGTAACCCTCCGTCTTGTAGAAGGAGAGCACGATGCCCGATACGAGCGGCTGCCAGGCAAATACGAAAAAGACGATAATCGTCGGAACGACGAGCAGCCACGAGGACCACTCGCGTGACAGATATCGGACGATTCGACTGGCGGCCGTTCGCTTCTGGGCGGTATGGACGGGCATATTGGTGCGGGCGATCATGGCGTTATCCTTTCTGCGAATGCCGAATTAGGGGGATACGTCCATGATAGCGCTTCACTCCGGCAGCCGACAGACGTTGAACCTGCTAAAAGGTTTGGATATCGACTATAATGAACGACCTGTCGCAAGGCTGAGCAGCCGGTTGTTGATTCTCTTGTAGCGGCGCCAATCCTCGTGCAGCCTCGTGCTGTTCGTCAAGATCGCCCCGGCCGCCCCATATTCGGGATCGATCCACAGCATGCACCCGCTGAAGCCGGTATGGCCGACCGCGGAAGGAGAATGCAGGTCGCCGAAGCAGCCGTAGCGATCCTCCGCCCCCTTCACCCAGAAGGCGGGCGTCTGATTAAACCTTCCCGCGCTCGCATCGGCCAGCAGCCAGCGAACGGTGCGCTCGTGCAGCACCGCCTTGCCGTCCTCGGCGGCTCCCCCGTTCAGGAACAGCCGCCCCAGCTTCAGCAAATCTTCGGCGCACGTATACAGACCGCTGTCCCCCGTCGTCGCCCAATCGGCCAGCTCCAGCATCGCCCTGCCGTCCGTTGCGATCGGGAAGACGACGCTGTCTTCGCGAACGGCCGCGACGTCGAAGGTGCTGCGCGTCATGCCCAGCGGATCGAGCAGCGTCTCGCGGGCGAAGCGGCCCAACTCCATGCCGGCGACGCGCTCGATCACATCCGCAAGGATGACGTAGCCTTCGGTATAATACAGAACCGATTGCCCAGGCTCCCTATTCCTGTCCGGGATGCGGCAGATCGCGTCGAAATAAGCCCGCCGTCCCGCTTCTCCGTCCTGTACGAGCGGGCGCTCCGGCTTGGCCGAATCGTTGTCGTATCCGGCGGAATGGGACAGCAGATGGAAGAGATCGACGTCCTCGAAAGGATACTCCGGGATAATCGACCGCACCTTGTCGGCCAGCGTCAGCTCGCCCGCCTCCACCAGCTTGGCCAGCAGCGTCGCGGTCACCGGTTTCGTGACGGAGCCGATATTAAACAGCGTATCGGGACCGATTCCGACCCGCTCTCCGTTCAAGGTGGCCGTCGTCTCCCCTTCGTAGACGGCCAGACGGGTCGCCTGCGCATCGGTAATGGCAGCCGCGAAGCCTTCGGCCAAGCCCTCTTCCGTTCTGCGCTGCAGAAACAGCTTCAATTCCGCTTGCGAACTTGTCATCGTTCATCGTTCCTTTCATGATGGTCTGTCGAAGACTCCTGTAAAAATGACCGGAAACGGATTTGCGGCACAGCGGCGGAGGCCCGGGCGGCTGCGGCTTCCTCTGCCAGCAATCCCCCTCCCGCCTTCGGCACGCATCGCACGGTCACGACCCTCGTCTCTCCCGGAAGCAGCGTAAAATATTGATCATCGCTCTCCATCCAGTAAAGGTCCGTCAGTTCCTCCGCATGGACGTGCAGAGCCGCTGCCGTTCCTTCGTTGACGATGGCGAATTGCGCTGTCGCAGTCGCCGCGCCCTCCTCCCCGTCGTGCTTCCATTCACCAAGCCGATGCGAAGCCAGCTTGGCATCGCGGCCGAGTTGCAGCGCGGAGGCGTACAGCGGCCCGTCCGAGACGGAGAAGAAATAGACGCTCGGGGGCTGCTGCGGGAGATCGCCCCGCTCCGTCTCGCACCTCACTCGGACCAGCAAGAGTCCGTCGTCCGTCTCCGGCATGCGGAAATCGAGCTCTCCGATCCGCAGCGCCCTTTCGTCAGCCGTCGTTCCTTCGTATCGCGCGGCATGATGTACCACGCCTTGGGCATCCAGCACCTCTGCCGTCACCGTGACGGAGATGCCGGCTTCGCAGGCATTCACGTACAGCGGTTGTCGGAACGGCTCGCCTGCGCGATAGTCCAGCTTCCGGTAATCCAACGAGGCGTGAAGCGGAGCGAAAGCTTGCTTCATCCAGTAGTAGGCCATTTTCGGCTCGCCGTAGTAATCGACGAGATTGGTGCACGACACATTGGGCCACGGCTCGTTAAGCTGCCAGATGATGCTCCCGCTGTTGTTGAACTTGCGTCTGCGATTCGCCTCCAAAATAAAGCGCAGCCCTTCGGCCTGCATCCACTGGCTGCAATCGGAGAACGCCGCCAGCTCCGTCATCGGCCCGAACGCCGCTTCGTCCCGCTCCAGCGTATCCCACCATTCTCCGTGATGCCTCCACACCATGCTCTCCTTCATAGAGACGGGCTTGCGATGAGGCTCGCTCAGAAACTTGCGAAGGCTCTTGATTCGGCTCAGGCCGTCCACTCCGAACTCGCTGTGGAACAAGTTGTCGTTGTCCCCGTACAATTCGTAATGGCGAGGATTGCCCTGGTACTTCCAATGCCCGTGGACGTCGTGTCCCAGTCCCTTCTCCTCCGTGATGTATTCGACCGGACCCGAAGCGGAGGTCGGCAGGAACAGCCGATCCGGATCATACTGCTGCACAAGATCGCGAAGCATTGCCAGATTCGTGTCGGTCAGATCCGACGGCTTGTTCGGTTCGCTCATCAGCTCGTTGCCGCCGCTCCATACGGCGAGCGACACGTGATTGCGCCTCGTCGCCAGAGCTGCGCGGGCCGATCGTTCTAGCAGTTCAAGGAACTCCGGCCGCTTCGACGGAATGTTGTCCACGCCCGAGCTCGACTGGACGAACTCCTGCCAGACGAGAATGCCGTTCTCGTCGCACAGCTCGTACAGCCGCTTTTTCTCGATCAGCCCTCCGCCCCATACCCGAACCAGATTCACGTTGCCTTCCTTCATCAACCGGACCGTCCAAGCGTATTGTTCGTCCGTCACGTTGCCGTACAGATGATCGACCGGCGTCATGTTGACGCCCCGGATGTAAATCCGCTTACCGTTGATCTTCACCGTGTATGGCAGGGCGTCCTCCGGGGCGCCTTCGTTCGCGGCATATTCCAGCTTGCGGATGCCGGTCCGGTACACGCGCTCGTCCACCGTAACGCCGTCGGCCTGAAGCAGCAGTCGCACCTCGTACAGCGGCTGGTCTCCGTACCCGTTCGGATACCACAGGCGCGGCTGCGCAACAGTCAGTTCAACGGCGGTCTCCCGGGCAACGTCGACACTCGCTGCGGTTTCGGCTGCCAGACGGCCTTCGGGATCGCAGCAGCGGACGAGCAAGCGGAGGCTCGCACCGGGTTCCGCGCCCCCTGCCGTTACTCGCTCGATGCGCACACGCAGCCGGATTCGTCCCTCCACGCCATCAGCGCCTGCCGCCTCCGTTCCTTCCCTTCGATCAGCCGTTTCTGCCGTATCCGTGTGAAGTGCTGTTTCTCCGATCGAATGGCTTTCGTGAACCCGCAGCACGACGTCGTCCCAGATGCCGAGATTGACGAGCCGCGTGGAGAAGTCCCATTTGTAATTGAACCGGCTTTTCTGCGTGAACGTTTCCGACGTTTTGCCGATCTGGGCCATCTCATCGGGCGCATGCTTCAGCAGCACGGCGACTTCGAGCGATTCTCGCTCACCGAACAGAGCCGTCACGTCGAATACCGCTTCATGATACATCCCCCGGTGCTCGCCAAGCAGCTTCCCAGCCGCATAGACTACCGCCTCGTAATCCAGCCCTTTGAAGACGAGCTCGATTCTTGCCCCGATCCGTTCGGGACGAGGAACTACAGTACGGTAGAGCCACCACCGATTTTCCACCCATTCGCATTGCAGACTGTTCAAATCCCGGTAGGGATGAGCAATCAGACCGGCACAGTAAAGATCGTAATGGACGCCTCCCGGCACGGTAGCCGGCAGCCACTCGGTGACGCCGAGCAGCTCCTGCCCCAATTCCATGCTCGTGCCTTTGATCGGCACCCAGGGCCAGAAGCCCTTCAATTCCCATTCCAAGCCGCCAATATTCATTTCTTGCATGACGAATAACCCCTCTCGTAAGTATGGCTAACCTGATCTTACGTCGAAAAGGGGTTTGTTACAATATTTAATTAAACTTGTTTAACAAAATTATTAAAATGTTCCGAAGTCGAATTCCGCTCCACGATTTCCGTGGCGATATACAGCGTCTCCGGCCGCTCCTCCGGATGCTCCATTCTGCGCAGCAGCAATTCTACGGCGCGCTTGCCGATCGTCGTCTTACCGGCATCCACGCTCGTCAAGGACGGCGTCACCCATTCGCAGCGCTCGACATTGTCGAAGCCGACGACGGATACGTCCTGCGGACAGCGCAGCCCCAGCTCGGCCAATCGTTCCAGCGCCGCGAAAGCGATCGAATCGTTGGCGCAGACGACCGCGGTGACGTCTGCCTTCAGCGCCGCGGCGAACTCCTCGCCCGGCAGGGTCAGCCACTGGTCCTCGAGCAGCGCCGACTCGACGAAAGAGAGCGAAGGAGCTTCGGTCCCGTCTTGCGGCTCGAACTGAGCCACGGCCCGCTCCGCCCCGCGCTTGCGCTCCGCGAAGCTGTACGAGAAGCCGGGATCGCCCGCGAACAGCAGCTTGCGATGCCCTTTCTCCAGCAGAAGGGAAGCAGCCTCATAGCCGCCCCGGTAATTGTCGGCAAGCACGTGATCCAGCTTCAGTCCGTCCGCCATAACGTCCGCCAGCACGACGGGAATGCCCGTCGCCAGCACCTCCGCGATGTAGCCGACGGGGACGCGGCCCATGACGATCGCGCCGTCGACCTTGCGGTCCGTTATGCAGCTCGGCAGGCCGCTCTTCACCGGCTCGTCCGTCGCGATGCAGCCCAGCACGAGGCTGAACGCCGAGCGATGGAGCTCCTCCTCCGTCCCGCCAACGACCTTGCCCCAAAACTCGGCATCCCGGAGATGCGCGCGCGGCATCAGCACCGCCACGTTGCCCGTGCGCGAAGAGGGAACGGCCGCCGCGGAGGAGTTGATCGGATACCCCAGTTCCATCGCAGTCAGCCTCACCTGTTCCTTCGTCCTGTCGCTGACCTGCGCGTCACCGGCCAGCGCTCTGGACACCAGCGATTTCGATATGCCTAATTTGTCCGCGATATGCTGCATCGTCGGCTTTTTTCTTGATCCGTTCACCGTCGCGTCTTGTCTCCTTCCACTGATAACTTCCGGCCGGGCGGAAGCAGCAAGGGATGCCGCCCTTCCCGGGAGCATCCCTGCTGGTCGCAAGCCTTAAACGGGGTCGGGCAAGGTCGGCTGCACCCGGCCTTGCGCCTGCTGCACAACATGCCAAGCCTCGTGAGGCGTATGCTGCCCCTGGCCGGGAGCGACGTGAATATCGCTCCCTTGCGCGTAAGCATGGGCGTTAAGCTGCGCCGGTTTGTCGGAATTGTAGTGGACTTTCACGTCGTCCATCGAGTAGCCGGACAAATTCTCGATCCCGCTCCTCAAGTTGTCCGGAAGCTCGGAAGATCCCTGTTCCATCATGCCCATCGTCGCTTGATTGCCGACCGACGCCTGCATGGCCAGTATACGGTCTGCCTGCATGCCATGCGACGGGGAAGCGCTCCGCCCCGCGTTCCCGTGCGCGCGCCCGCCGCTCGCCGTCGGCTTTGTCCCCTGAAAGTGCCTCACTGCCATTTCTCATCCGCCCTTCGCTCAGACTCGGAACAACCCGTACCCGTTAAGCGGAACGACAGGCGCCTTATCGATCGCCAGCCCGTCCATGCTGCCGTGGAGCGCGACGTCCACGAGCCACTTCGTGAAGGGCGCCACGTTCATCGTCTCCATCTCCTCCAAGCTGTAGAACCCGGCGGCGTCGACCTCCGTCTGATCCGGGACCGGTTCTCCGCCGACGTAGTCCAGTTCGAAAGCAATGTACACGTTATGTATGCTCCTCGGTTGATCGCGCAGCGCGATAATGCCTTTCACCGCGGCGTCGATGCCGCTCTCTTCTTTGACTTCCCGAACGATCGTCTCCTCGATCGGCTCCAACTGCTCGATGTAGCCGCCCGGATTCGTCCAGTAGCCCTTCCCGGGATCTTGCGCCCGACGGACAAGCAGTACCTTGTCCTCCTTCACGACAAGCGCGCCCACGCCGATGCTGTAATTGCCCCAATGGACGAAGCTGCACTGTGTGCAGGCCCTTCTCGGCGTGCCGTCCACGTCTCTCGTCTCCATCTTGCCGCCGCATGCCGAACAATAATTGATTTCCACCGATGTCACCTGCTCTGTTGGCCGTTAAACTCGTTAAACTCGCTACTCTCAGTTATACTCCTGCGGACCGAATCAGGCAAGGGGCATATCGCGTCCCGTCCAGCGGGAAGGATATGCCCCTTGTACGCCTCTATTTCCGGAAGCGCAACGTTTTGACCTCGAAAGGCTTGAACGACAAGCCGATTTTGTTCGCTCCGGCCGCGGCTTCCACGGGCAATTCCGCGTAAACCTCGTCTTCGAGCATGTTCGTCTCCCGGGCCTCCGCGACGTCTGCGCCGATCGTGACGGAGCAGCGCGCCGACGCCCCTTTCGCTTCGTACGCCCGCGCAATCCAGTCCCCCGAGCCGTCTTCCGCGAACTTGATCGCGTCGATGACGACGTTGTCCGCATCGCAGACGATCAGGCTCGGCCCGGCCGCCGGCGCCTGTCCGCGGATTTGCAGCAGCGGAACGTTCAGCCCGTAAGCTTCCCGCACGACCGGGTTGCTCATCCATCCGTCGTTCCAGACATGAACGGCGTACGTGAACTCGTGCACGCCTTCGTCCGCGCGATCGTCCGGCCACCCCGGCGAACGCAGCAGCGTCAAGTTCATCTCCGAACCCAGCGCGTTAATGCCGTACTTGCAGTCGTTCAGCAGCGAGAAGCAGCGGTTGCCTTCGATCATCGCCGACCACTTGTGCTGGCCGACCTCGAAGCGGTCGGCGTCGTGAGGCCGCGAGCCATGGTTCGGCCGCTTCGCGTATCCGTACTGGATTTCGTGCAGCGCTTCGTTCGCGTGAAGATCCAGACCGAAGCCGACCTTCAGCAGCTTGTGCCGTTCCTTCCAATCGATTCGGTTCGCGAACTTGATCGTCCGGCTCCCGGCTTCGAGACGGATTTCCTGGATTAGGCGAGAACGGTTCAGCGGCCGTTCGACGAGTACGGAAGCGACCAGCGGACCTTCCGAAACGACGGTTATCGCGGCAGGCTCCTCCAACGCGACCGGCGACTCGGCATACTGACGGTCGATCTCCCAAGCGTCGTAATTGGAAGTTTGGTCGCGGTACATCTTGAACCGGTTGCCCGGGCCGTTCAGCCACTCACAACCCGTTTCCTTATCGTACAGGCTCGTTATTTCCCCGAACTCATTCAGCGTCACTCGCAGCAGCTCGTTCTCCAGTCCTCCTGCGGTCGCGGCGACCAAGCCCCGCTGCGCGAAAGCGCCGACTGCTTCGGACTCGCTCACCGACGCTTGCCCGAATGGAGGCACCGTCACTCTTGCGAACCGGCCTTTGCCCTTCGTCCCGTCCGCGGGCAGTTCCACGATCTCCGTCCGCTCCCAAGGCAGCGAGTTGAAGAACGTCACTTTCCCATCGGAACCGTCCGTCAACGCCGCGGCCGCTTCGCCGGCAATCGACCGGACGTCCCGGATCAGCTCCTCGAACTCCCGCTCCGCCTCCTCGTGAACCCGCGTGATCGAGGTGCCCGGGAGAATGTCGTGGAATTGCAGCAGGAGCAGCCGCTTCCAGAGCTCCTCCAGCTCTTTCGCGGGATAAGCTCTGCCCGCCTGCAAGCTGGCGACGGAACACCACACCTCCGCTTCGCGCAGAGCGAACTCTGCCTGCCGGTTGCCCGTCTTCATTTTCGCCTGGGACGTTAAAGTTCCCCGGTGGGCGGGATAGTACAGTTCTCCGACATAACGCGCGTCCGGCATTCCCCTCTCCGCCAAATCCTCGAAATAATCGATTGGAGACGCGATGACCGTACGGGGAACGCCTTCGAGATTGCCCATGCGGCGCAAAAATTCAAGATCGTCCCGGTTCGCTCCCCCTCCACCGTCCCCGTAGCCGAACTGCACGAGGCGGGTCGAGATCCCTTCCTTTTGCACACGCTCGTTCCACTGGATCATCGCGTACTTGACGTCCGCCGGATTAGGGAACGGGCCGTAGTCGAGCAGATGCACGGGAACCGACGATCCGTCGATGCCCTCCCAGGCGAACGTGTTGTACGGGAACGGGTCGACGACGTTGTCGTAGGTCTGGAACATTTTGACCGAGGCGAAGTAGCGGATGCCGCTCTTGCGCATGATTTGCGGCAGGCTGCCCGAATAGCCGAAGACGTCGGGAAGCCACAGCATTCGGCTGTCCGTGCCGAACTCCTCGCGGTAGAACCGCTGGCTGTACAGGAACTGGCGGACGAGACTTTCGCCGCTCGGAATGTTCGTATCGGGCTCCACCCACATGCCGCCTTCCGGGATGATGCGTCCCTCGGCCACGTACGCCTTGATTCTCCCGTACAGCTCGGGATACAGCTCCTTAACCATGCGGAAAAGATAAGGCTGACTCTGCGTGTACCGGTACTCCGGATACTCGTCCAGCAGCGCGAGCTGGTTGGACAGCGTTCTGGCGATTTTGCGCTTCGTCTCCTCGAGCGGCCACAGCCAGGCGATGTCCAGATGGGACTGGCCCATCATGAACAGCGTAGGCACGGTCGAGCCGTTCACGCATTCGAGCAGCGGCTTCAGGAGCACCCTCGCCCGGAGCGCGGCTTGCGATGCAGCAGCCGCGTCCTCGGACGCGGCCAGCCCCCAATCGATGTCCGCGATCAGCCGCGAGAAGCCTTTGTCGATCTCCGCGACCCGCAGAGAAGAAGCGTCAAGCCCCTCGCGAAGCTGGTACAGCGCGGCCAGATCGATGAAGAATTGGTACCACTCCTCGTTAACGGCCGATACCGTCGTCCGCCCGCAGACGGGAAGCTCCCGATCGTGTCCGGCATAGGCTTCGGCCAGCACGTCGAATCGCTCCCCCGCCTTCGCTTGCAGCGACAGCGTCGTCCACCGATGCTGCCAATCTTTCGATCCCGCCAGCTTGCCGTTAATATAGATCGTGCTCTCCGAGCCGAAGTCGGGCTCCAGCGCAATTCGCTGTCCTTCCGCCTCCGGCGGCGCGACGAACGTCGCTTGGAACCAGCCGTAATGCCAGGACTCTCCCCACTTGTCGCCCGGCCGAATCGGAGAGAACTCTGCTGCCGCAGCTTCCTCCGCCGGCATCCACTTATTCGCCGGAAGATACGCGATGTCGAGCGGTTCGCCGATCTTGCGGTAGATGAACCGGTCCTTCTCTCTTAACCATTTCTCGATATGAAACAGCACTTCTCTATGTCGCATGCCTGGCAAACCTCCTTTGTATCAATTAATTGACACAATAAAGAATAATCTGTATTATATTTCTTCATGAATGATAGTTTAACGATCCCATATTGTCAATTCGTTTTACTGGTATCGAACAATTTTAATACAGATGATATAGAGAAAGGGCTGCTCGCTTATCGAACAGCCCTTTTCGACTTGCCTGACTCTTATCTCGTTTCTTACCGATCCGCTTACCGCGGCACTCCAATTTTGGCGACCGTGCCGCCCTTATGGAACTCCGCCTTGCAGATTTGGCCCAGAACAGACTGATGCCCCTTGCCTTCGATCAGATTCATCAATTGGACGGCCGCGGTTCTTCCCATATCGTAGAAGGGCTGATTGACGCCAGTTACGTCCAGCTTGAATTTGCGGTTCAGGTTTACGGCGTCGTACGACACGAGCGAGACGTCCCCCGGCATGGCCATCCCCAACTTGTTCAAGGCGGCGATGACCGCTTCCGCGATCTGGTCATTCGCCGCGAACACGGCCGTGCATCTCCGCAGCCGGATCACTTCCGCAACCCGCGCCGTGTACGCTTCGAACTCTTCCTCGAAATTTTCGAAACGGGTCGGAATAAGAACGTCCTGTTCCGGCGAAAATTCGAGCCCGCGATCCAAATAAGCCTGCTTAAAGCCCAAAAGCCGTTCGTTCAGCGTACTCAAGTCTGAATTCCGGATGCAGACGACATTACGATGGCCATGATCGATGAGCAGCTTCGTCAGACTGTAGGCTCCAGCCACGTTGTCGCTAGTGACGAACGGAATATCGCTGTCATATAGATGACGGTCGAGAAACACGAGCGGCGTTCCGTTGCTCCGCAGCCATTCGAACAACCTCTTGTTGCGCTCCAGGTTATCCCGGTCTACGAACGGGCTCAGAATGACGCCGTCCACCTGTTTCGCGACCGCCCCCTTGATCAACGATTCCAGCTTGTCCAAGCTTCTGTCGTCGCTGTAGCTGAGCAAATGAAAGCCGTGAACGTGCAGCACATCCTCGATGCCCCGAAGCGCCGTCGCCCAGAGAGGGTTTTCGATGCCGATGACGGAAGCCGCGACAAGGCCCGATCCGCCGTGCCCCGCCCTCACTTTCACTCCGTTGTCAACGAATGTCCCCCTCCGGCTGTCCCGTTTCAGCAGCCCGTCCGCGCACAGCTCCTTGATCGCTTTCTCGACCGTGTTGACACTAGCCTGATAATAAACGGCAAAATCCCGACTGGAGGGCAGTTTCGCATTTTTGAGCCATTCGCCCTCCAGGATTCTGCGCTTAATGTCATCTTTGATACGGGAATAGGGATAACTCGACATAGCCTACGATTCCTTTCCTTCTACGAACAAGAATACATAGACTATAGTTCACTTGTATCAACTGTGTCAATTTATGTGCATTCTTAAATTCTTTCGTCTCACGCTTTATTGCAAGCCCGCGTACAATTGCCGAGCTTCCTCCATCACCTTGTCTCCGCCCATGGCGTTCCACTCGGCTACATATTTATCGAAATCATCCAGACTGCTTCGTCCGGAAATGAAGTTGATGAACGATTTGACCGTAAATTGATCCAAACGATCAAAATAATCGTTATAAGCGGGTTTGTGTACAGGATACAAAATATCGTATTTGCCTTGGCCCGTCTGTTCCGCTTCTCGCCGAATCTCTCTGTATTTAGGCGCGGTCATAAACGGCGCTTGCAGATCGTAGTTGTTGAAGATGCCGTCATAATGATAGATACTGCGGTCAATGCCGAATTTCTGCTGCTCCTCCTTTTTATCGTAAGGAGAAATCCATTCATAGGCTTCGCCGTTTTTCCGGAAGGTAACCCCTTCCTCGCCATAGTTGGCCAACTCCAAATACGCGGGCTCGAAATTGAAAGCTTCAATCATCTCGATATACCGAATCATCTTCTCCCGATCCTGTTCCATGTGCTTGAGGAACAGCACGCCGGAGTTAGTCATTGGATTGCCTTGCGTCAAGCCGGCATCGCCGTTGGGACCTTGCGGCCCGTTCAGAACAAGCCATTTGGCATCAGGCATCTTGTCGACGTATTTGCCTTCGAAGAAGGCTTCCGGTGGAATAAAGTTCCACCAGGCGGATTGCAGCATGCCGACCTTCGATTCGAATACCTTCTGATCGAGGTTATCTCCCTTGTTAATGACAAACTCGGGATCGATTAGCCCCGCTTCATACCAACGGCGCAACACGGCAAGCGCATCCTTGGCGGCGGGTTCGATCTCCCCCCGCTTGATGGAGCCGTCCTTCTCGTAAAATAGGCCGGGATGTACGCCGAAAGCCGCAAATACGTAGCTGAACAAGCCTTGTATGTCGTTAGCCGAACCGAGTGCCGCCGATACGCCGTAGGTATCCTTTTTGCCGTTGTTGTCGGGATCGTCGTTGCGGAATTTGATCAACGCCTCTTCGAATTCGGCGAGCGTTTCCGGTTTTTTGGCAATGCCGACCTTCTCCAGCCAATCTTCCCGCATGCCCAGCGCGTTGACCGACACTGCGGGCGTCCACATATTCGGCATGGCGTAGTTTTTCCCGTCGCGCTGGAAGTAACGGAACGGATCGTCGCTGCCCATCACCTCTTTCAACCAAGCCATATATTTGGGCGCATGCTGCTCCAGCAGCTCGATCGGAATTTCCGCAAGCACGCCCTGCTGCACGTATTGGTCGTATTCGGCAAAGGACATATCCTTGATATAATCGGGAAAATCGCCGGATACAATCATCAAATTGACTTTTTCTTTGTAATTATCGTCCATCACCAAGTGTTCGATATTTACGTTAAAGCGGTTCTCCGCATACTCCTTGGTAAAGGCGTTCTCGACCGGCAATCCGCGAGTCCAAAATTTCATATCCAGCCGAGCCGCACTCTTGCCTTCGTCGGAAGCGGAGGCCGAAGCCTGCGGCTGCGATGTTGCGGAAGATTCGGCAGCTCCCTTGTTGCCGGAGCTGCTGCAGCCGGCCATCACCGTGCCCGCTACGATAATCATGCACAACATGGAGATAAGTCCGCGCTTGTTTTTTTTCATGGTGCGCTCCCTCTTTTCAACGAATGTATAGTTGTATTAAGCAAATTACCCTTTAACTGCCCCCACCATAATGCCTCTTACGAAATATTTCTGGACGAACGGATAGACGACCAGCATCGGAAGAACGGACAAGCAGATCATCGTCGCCTGAAGCTGCTTGGCGGAAAACAGACTGTCGATCGACGTCCCCATCGTCAGACGCTCCATGTCGGTCAGACTGTTCTCGATAATGATTTTCCGCAGAATGACTTGAAGCACTTGCTTGTCGGGCGAACTGATGTAGATCATCGCATCGAACCAAGCGTTCCAGTGGTGAACGGCGATCCATAACGCAACGGTTGCCAGAACCGGCGCCGACAGCGGCACAACAATCCGCGTGAAGATCAGAAAGTAACCTGCGCCGTCAATCTGAGCCGATTCCTCCAAGCTGTCCGGCAACGAACGGAAAAAATTCCGCATAATGAAGACATTAAAGGCCCCGGCCAGACTCGGAAGCAGCAGCGCCCAAAAGGTATCCAGCAAGTTCAGCGACTTGATCAGCAGGTAGTTCGGAATCAAACCGCCGCCGAACAGCATGGTGAACAGAACCATACCGGTAATCAAACCGTTAAACGGGAGCTTGGACTTGGCCAACGGATAGGACAGCAGGGCGGTTACGGTAATACTCAGTACAACGCCGCATACGGTACGCAGAATCGTGTTGCGATATCCTGTCCACAACCCCGGGTAATCCAAACTGAGGCGGAAGCTTTGGAAAGAAAGACTTCTGGGATAGAAGGTAATTGTCTCCCCTTGGTTGCCCGACAACGCAGTCACGATCTGATTCCAGAACGGAAAGACGGTAACGAACAAAACGAACACAAGCACTGCGTAGATGAACACGTCGTAAACAATGTCGGCTCGCGTTCTGAATTTCACCATAAAGCGTACTCCTTCCCCCCGATCGTTCTGACGATGCGATTCACGATCAGGATAAGGATTAGCGCAACGGCGGACTTGAATAATCCGACCGCGCTGGAGTAGCTGTATTGCATTTCGACCAAGCCTTTCCGGTATACATACGTGTCGATAATATCGGAAACATGGTACACGCTCGGATTATACATATTGAAAATTTGATCGAAGCCGGCGTCCAGAATACCGGACATATTCAGGATCAGCATAATCGCGATTACAGGTACAAGCATCGGCAGCGTAATCCGCAGCGCTCGCTGGAGCCGCCCCGCTCCGTCCATGATCGCCGCCTCGTACAATTGAGGGTCAATCCCCGAAATGGCGGCAAAATAAATGATCGATCCCCATCCGAAACCTTTGAAAATATCGGTAATCACCAGAATGCTGCGAAAATACCGCTCATCCGCCAAGAAAAGGACCGGATCGCCTCCCAACGCTTTGATCAACTCGTTGATCGGACCGTCGAATGAAAACACCATGATGAAAATGCCGGACATCACAACCCAGGAAATAAAATGCGGCAAGTACGATGCGGTCTGCACCAGCTTCTTGAATCGCAGCGAAGTGACTTCATTCAACAGCAGGGCGAACAGGATCGGGACAGGAAAACCGAAAAACAGCTTGTACAGGCTGATCAACAAGGTGTTGCGGATAATCTGAAAGAAATAGGGATCTGAGAAAGCCTTTTCAAAGTGTTTCAGACCGACCCACGGACTGCCCGATATGCCTTCCATGAACAAGAAGTTTTTGAAAGCAAGCGTTACACCGTACATGGGCACATAATGAAACAGAATGAAATAGGCGATTCCCGGCAGCATCATGACATACAACACTCTATAATGAACAACCTGCTTCCATATCCCCCCTCTTTTATCGATTCTTGCTGGTACAGCATCGCTTTCCATGCCGGCTCCCCCCCTTGTTGTCATCCGAATGGCAAGCCTTGTTCCAAAAAAAAAATGAAACCAGGAATTTCGCCTGATTTCACTATAGCACCCGCTATTTGGGGGCGTATGCGACAAACTTTTTCGATATACGCAAATATTTTTAGCTGTTTCGCCGGAATGCCGGAATTATGACCGTGACCCTGGTTCCCTCCGTCGGCCGGCTGTCGATGCGCAGTCCGTACTCCGGTCCGAACAGCAGTTGAATGCGCTCCCGAGTATTGAAAATGCCGTAGCCGCGGCCTTTGCCGAGTCTCAGCGACTCCAACCTATCCTCCTCCATGCCCGGACCGTTGTCCGTAATGGCAATTTCAATCGTACCGTCCTTGGCGCTCCCCTCAAGCTGCAACAGGCCCCCTCCTTCGCGACGGTGGTCGATGCCGTGTTCGATCGCGTTCTCAACAAGCGGCTGCAGCAACAAGTTGAGCATGTCGTATTCACAAATTTCGTCTTCTATCCGGTAATGAACCTCGAAGCTGTGATCGTGCATAATCAATTGAATATCGATATACGCTTTGGTCAGTTCCAGCTCGTCCCGTACCGAGATAATATTGTTCCCTTTGTTCAAGGCTTTCCGATAGAAACGCGACATGGTCGTAACGATTCGGCTGATCTCCTCCGAACCGAGCTGCAGTGCCTTCCAGTTGACAATGGACAACGTATTATATAGAAAATGAGGGTTGATTTGCGCCTGCAGCGCGATTAGTTGGGCTTCCCGCTTCTTGATCTGATGCTGGTAGACCTCTTCGATCAGCTCATTGATCCGGGCAAGCATGTCGGAGAATTGATTGGTCAGCATGCCGATCTCGTCTCTGGCCGCGCTGCGAATCTGCACCGTGAAGTCTCCGCGTTTCACGAGGTCCATCTTCGTGTACAAATACAAAATCGGACGAACCAGCGTTCGGGAAAAGAACCAGCTCAGCACGAGCATGATCAAAATGCAAACGCCGATAATCAGGAACATGGTGTACAAGATGCTTTCCGTTTCCTGCAAAACATATTTTTGCGACATTTCATACTGGATAGTCCAACCCGAAACCGGAAGAAATCGCTGCAATTGCAGGTGACGGCCGCTTTCCTCGGACGAGCGCTGTGCATTTTCGGTGCCGGCAAACAGAATGTAACCGTTCTCATCTATAATTTTCAAATCTCCCGGAGTGCTCACCGTGCCTTCAAGTCCGGCAAAAAATTGGTCCTGATCGAGGCTCATGTACAGAAATCCGAGACTGGGCGAGCTCGAAGCGCTGGGAATATTACGGACGGCCTCAATCCGCTTCAGCTGTGTATTGACATACCAGCCAATTTTATTGTTCATCAGCCCATTGCGGTCAATCAACGATTCATATTGGAAGGACTCGGCGTTAAGCAGATAATTGCCGTAACGCGGCAGCGACTTGTTCGGATAAATGGTCAATTGCCGAATTTCCGCATTGCTCAACGTAGTAATTTTGAACAAGGGATCGAGATACCCTTTCAAATCTGCGGCCAAATTAATGTAATCGATATAGTCGTGAGACAAAATTCGCGTCGTCGACGAATTGAGAATGATGATGTCCATGATCGCGTTGTAGCGATCCATCTTATAGGCCAAATGGCTCTCGATCGTGTCCAATTCGCGTTCAATGCTTTGAACCGCCTGTCTCTCGAGCAGCACGCGGCTTTGGAAGTAAGCGTAGCTTCCGAGCACAAGCAGCGGGATAAAAATCACGATCGAATAGGTCACGATTAGTTTGCGCTGCAGCAGCATGTTCTCAAAAAGCTTCACCAACAGCTTCATGTGGTCACGTCCTCTCGATGCTTCTGGGGCGTGATACCGTAATGGGTACGATAGAGCGAGCAGAAATAAGACAAATTTTCGTAGCCGACACTTCTGGCGATCTCCACGATTTTCATGTTGGTTTCCCGGACAAGCCGCTCCGCTTTTTGCATCCGATACGTCGTAATGTATTTATTGAGGCTTGTGCCGGTCTCCTTGCGAAATAGAAAGCTCAAGTAGCTCGGTACGAGATAAACGCGGGAGGCAAGCCACTCCAGCCCGATCGACTCCCCATAATGCTCTTCAATCAGACGTTTGACATGATGGATCTGCGTACTGTATTTCGGCTCGGAGGCGAGCCCCCTCTCCCAGTCCCCCACAACGTTCAACAAGAGATCGCGAATATCCGCAAGGCTGCCGGCAGCATCGATGGAATCGGCCAACTGCCGGGAACTGCCCGCTTCCTTCAATCGGGCCATGCCGGTCTTGACCAACTCGAACAGCATAACCTTGATGTAGAACTGCGAATAGCTCCGTTTGGTTTGCAGGTGGCCGAACAGAAGGTCCAGATGATATCTGACCTTGGTCACGTCGTCGGCTTCGAACGCCGCCTTGATCGCTTGCGTGCACGACTCCACAATCTCTCCGTCCGATGCCGCGGACTCTCCGTCGTTTAGAATCAGGCTGCGGTCGGAGAAAAACTGGTAGGTCAGCGCTTGCTCCAGCTTGTCAAACTCGGCGGCATAGTGTTCTTGGCTTCGGATCGGATTGCTGCAGGTCATAAATACGGTTTGGCAGAAGATGTCCTCGAACAACTGCACAATTCGCGGTGCGACTGCCGCAAAATCAAAGCCGTCCCGATCGTCCACAAACAGAAGACATTGCGATTCGTTCAACATCAGGTCCTCATAATCCGTGTCGACCGCTTGACGAAGCGGACCGCTCCACTCCTCCTTCTCTCTGTCGAAGAAGGAGGAGCGACAGGATAACAGCAGCATTCGTACCGGGAATTCGTTCCGCTCTTGCAGGGAACTGGACGGAGAAGGACGAAGACCGTTGATAAGATTGAACAGCAGCCGCTCCTTCTCGTACTGCCGCGCTTGCAGCGACATGGCCGCTACCGCTGCCGCCTCCTGCTTCTTCTCTTCGTCGCGCTGACACTCCTCCAACACTTTGTTCATCATAGATTCGAACTCGTCCGGAATGATAGGCTTCAGCAAATAACCTAAAGCTCCGATTTCAATCGCCTGCTTGGCGAAGGAAAACTCGCCGTAAGCGGTAAGAAAAACAATTTTCAAATCCGGATAAAGCGCTTTCGCTTTGGCCGACAATTCTATCCCGTCCATGTAGGGCATCTTGATATCGCAGAACATGATTTGGCAAGATTCTTTGTCCAACTCTTCCAGTGCCTTTTCGCCGTTCTCCGCTTCCCGGCAACGGATCGGAAACCCGAATTTCCGGATCAGAAAGGCAATGCCCTCCCTCTCGATCCGTTCGTCATCGACAATCAGAATATTGTACGTCATGCCAGACACCTCCCAATCGGACTCTATCGTCTCATCAAATTGGCGATTCTTCAAGTTGTCATCCAAGACCATGCCGACTCCGGATGCCCCGACGCGCATTCAATCAGGCAAATCCCGCGGATGCGCATCGATAGCAAAAGTCGAAATCGTATGCTATAACGTCGTCATCGTTAGATGATTTAGGGATTTCCCTCGATTATAGTGGTAGATGTCATACGATTCCAACGGTACAGGAGGCTTCCTATGAAGCAGAAGCGATTAATCCAAAGACAGCAATGGTTCGTGAATCAGCGGTCGGGCATGTTCATTCATTTCAATAGCGCGACGTTCCAGTTCGCCAGCTCGGAGATCGAAGATTGGGAGTACTCGCACGAGAATCACGGCGCGCCTCGCAGATTCGTCTTCGATCCGCAAGACTGGAATCCCGACCAACTCGATTGCGCACAATGGGCCGGAGCGGCCAAGTCCGCCGGCATGACCTTCGCCGCGTTGACGGCCAAGCATCACGAAGGCTTCAGTTTGTGGCCCACCCGCCATACGGAGCATTGCGTTCGGAACGCAGCGATCTCAAGGGACGTCGTGAAGGAATATTTGGACGCGTTCCGCAAGGAAGGAATCGCAGCCGGGCTGTATTTCTCCATGCTGGATTTGCACCATCGGATCGGCCGAAATAAATGCACGCAGGAAGATAGGCAATTCATCAAGGACCAGCTTCGCGAGCTGCTGACCGAATACGGCGATCTTCCGTTCCTGATCATCGACGGTTGGAACGCGCACTGGGGCGGTCCCAATTATGAGGATCTTCCGTTCGAGGAAATCGACGGCCTCGTGAAGGAACTGCAGCCCGACTGCCTGCTTATGAACATCGGCTGCGACGATCTCGCCCATACCGACATCGCTTTCTATGAAAATGCCGCAGGACAGGAAATCTCCGATACGTTCGCCGGACCTGGCGCAAGCTGCAACATTCTGACGAAAACCTGGTTCTGGAGAACAACGGATCCGGACATGGAGTTGAAATCGGCCGATTGGGCCCTCGACAAAATCAACGATTCGAACAGCCGCAACGTGTCCTTCCTTCTGAACGGCGCGCCGAACCAGAGCGGGTTGCTCGACGACAACGTGCTGGAGCGCTTCAAGGAAATCGGCGAGAGCTACCGGCGGCCGGTGGATCTTGAGGAGCTGCCCGCCAACTGGCTAACCCGCGAGTAAGCCGCCTCCACGCACCGTGAAGAGGTTGTTCCATAAGCAAGTTGCCTGAGATGATCGATAGACAAAGAAGGGGTATGTACCTCCTGGAGAAGCCTCATACGCTCCTGAATCACCCTATCAAGGGTTTACCATTCCCATTTCAGGAGCGTATAGCATCGGAAGGAGGTACATACCCCTTGCACCTTGTTCGTCGATTATCTTTTAGAAGCAACTTGAAGCGCTTATGGAACAGCCCGGTCGGCTGCGGTGCCGTCTATCGGTTATACTTGGAGTCGTAAACTTCCTGATACAGCGTCAAGTAATGCTCCAGCTTCATCTTTCCCAGGTTGTCCAGATAGCCGTCCCAGTCCTTGTCGAGATCGGCGTCTCCGATCGTGAACCGGGCGATCATCTCGTTCACGTAATCGTTGATCGTCTTGGACAGATCGGCGATCTCGATCGCCTGCTCGTTCGAGAAGAACAGCGGCGGCAGCACGTTCTCCACCGCTTGCTGGTAGGGCTCGTACTTCGTCTTCGCTTCGTCGTACATGACGATCTCGAGCGGCTTCTCCGGGTTGGCCACTTCTCCCAGGCGAAGCTCGTTCGTCCGCAGGGAAGGTCCGGTCTGCCCCCAGTTGATGTTCTGGACTTGACCCCAGTCGGCGATTTGCTTCCACTTGGCCGGCTCGCCGTTAATGCCAATTTCCCCGTCTTGCGCCGGTACCCATTCCTGTCCGGGACGGCCGATCACGGAACGCAGCGTCGTCTCTTCGTTATATAGGAAGTCCGCCAGTCGGAAAGCCGCTTCCGCGTGCTTGCTTTCCTTCATGATCAGGTAAGAGCCGGTTCCGACGAGATGATAGGCTTCCCGAGGCGCGACCCGCAAACCTTGCGGCCCTTGCAGCGGCGGAATCGTCTTGTACTCCAGCCAACGGTTGCTCGCTCCGTAAAACTCGCTGAATACGCCCATGTGCATGCCCCCCGTCACGCCGAGAATCGCTATGTCCGGGTTCTCCCCCAGTCTTCTAAGCTGATCCTCGTCCTGGGTCAGCGCTTGCGGATCAAGCAGCTTCTCCTCGTACAGCTTGTGCAGGTAACGCAGCCCTTCCCGCCATTCCGGCTTGTCGAACGGGACGACTACCCGTCCGTTCTCCAGATATAGTCGGTCGCCGCCTGGATTGTAGATGAAAGCGTTCATCAGAAAGGAATCGATGCTCGACATGAATCCAGTCGGAGATCCGGACATCGGAATCTCGTCGGCTTTGCCGTTGCCGTTCGGATCCTGCTCCTTGAACGCCTTCAGAACCTGATAAAACTCGTCCGTCGTCGTCGGCATTTTCAAGCCGAGCTTGTCCAACCAGGGCTCGTAGATCCACATTCTGCGCGGAAGCGTGCAGTGGAAGCACTCGTTCGTATGCGGCAGGGAGTAAATATTGCCGTCCGGAGCCGTCATCGAATCTTTGACCACCGGCATCTGCTCGAACATCTTTTTCGTTTCGAATCCGTATTTGTCGATCAAATCGTTGAGCGGGCGGATGACCCCCTGGGTGCCGAAAATCATCTGCTGAGAATTCGACATGTTAAACCCCATAATGACGTCGGGCAAGCCTTCTCCGCTCGAAAGCACGAGATTCAGCTTTTCACCCGCCGACGAGCCCGGAACGACATCCCATTCGATATGGATATTCGTCTGTTCCTCCAAGTACTTCGTGAATTCGTTCGTCGAGAAATCCTCGACGATCGCATTGTCGGGAACCATGACGCGAATGGTCGTCTTCTCCTTGGTAATCGGCAGCTGCCCGGCCGGCGCGACTTCGTTCCCCGCTCCAGAGACCGTTGCCGCGGGTGAAGCGGCCTCGTCCGATTTGGCGCATCCCCCGAGGAGAGCCACGGCCAGAATCGCCCACAGACTAACGATGATCGTGCTTCTTTTCAGCTTCATTTTCGTTTCCTCCCGAATCGATTCTAAAGTTATCCTTTTAACGATCCAATCATGACGCCTTTGACGAAGTGCTTCTGAACGAACGGATAGACCAACATCAGCGGCAGCGTGGATACTACGATCAGCGAATATTTCAAGAGTACCCGCAGCGCTTCCCGCTGGGCGACGTTGGCGATATCGGAAAGCATGAGCGCGTTCACGTCGTTCTGGATGAGAATATTCCGCAGAACGATCTGCAGCGGATACAAGTTCTGCTTGTTCAAAAAGATCATGGCGTTGAAATACTGATTCCAGTGTCCGACGGCGTAATATAACGTCATCACCGCGATAATCGGACCGGACAGCGGAATGACGATCTTCCCGACGAATTTGAAGTCGTTGCAGCCGTCGATCTGCGCGGCCTCCAGCAGCTCCGCGGGAAGAGCGGTCTGAAAATAGGTGCGCGTAATGATGACGTTCCAGACGCTGAGCGCCCCTGGCAGCACCATTGCCCATACCGTGTTGAGCATGCCCAAGTCTTTGACCAGCAGATATCCGGGAATCAGGCCTCCGGAGAACATCGTCGTGAAGACGAACAGGAGCATAATTACGTTCTTCCCGTACAGGTCGCTGCGGGAAAGCGGATACGCCGCCAGCACCGTCATGACGATATTGATCGCCGTACCGAATACGGTGTAGTAGACCGAATTCGCGAATCCGGAGCCGATCAGTTTGTGCTTAAACACAGCCTCGTAGCCCATCAAGGTCGGCTGTACCGGCCACAGCCACACTTTACCGGAAACGACGGCCGAAGGATCGCTGATGGAAGCGCTTAAAATAAAAATCAACGGATAGAGAATCATTAGAAAAAATACGCTCAGCAGCGCGTAAATCATCGAGGTGAACAGCCGGTCGCCGACGGACGATTTGATGCGGGTATGTTCCACTATGAGTGCTCTCCTTACCACAAGCTGGCTTGATTGGTTTTCCGAGCGAGTTGGTTAACGGCGAGAATGAGCAGAAAGCCGATGACCGATTTGAACAATCCGATGGCCGCAGAATAGGAATAGTTCATCGCCTGCGACACCAGACCGACCTTGTAAACATAAGTATCGATCACTTCCGACGTGCGCGTATTCAACGGATTTTGCATCAGCAGCACTTTCTCGAATCCAACGTCCAGCATGCTGCCCATGTTCAGAATGAGCAAAATGACGGCAACCGGCACGATGCCGGGCAGATCGATGTGCAGCATCCGCTGCCGCTGACTGGCTCCGTCGATAACGGCCGCCTCGTGCAGCGAAGGATCGATGCTTGAAAGCGCAGCCAAAAAGATGATGCAGTTGAAACCCGCGCTTTGCCAAATGCCGGACCACACGTAGATGGACTTGAAATATTCCGGATTGCCCATGAAATTAATCGCTTCGAAGCCGAACGCCTGGAGAAGATTGTTCACGATGCCGTTGCGCGGGTCCAGCAGCTCGAACAGCATGCCTACCATGACTACCGTCGAGATGAAATGCGGCGCGTAGGTGACCATCTGCACCGTCTTCTTGAACCAGCGAACCCGTACATAGTTGAGACCCAGAGCAAGAATCAACGGGAACGGGAATCCGGCAATCAGATTGTAGACGTTGAGCAGCAGCGTGTTCGCCATGATCTTGCCAAAGTCGTAGGAATGGACGAAACGGTCGAAATGCTTCAGCCCGACCCAATCGCTGTCCCATATTCCCTTCGCCACGGTGAAATCCTTGAACGAAATCTGCGCGCCGTACATCGGAACATACTTGAAGACGATCAGATAGAGCAGCGGAAGCGCGAGCAATGCATAAAGCTGCCATACCTTGAATATCCGCTCGAGCGGTCTGTACACTTGCGTACCCCCCTTTCTGTAAGTTGATTCCCACTGTAGCCCGAAAGAGCTGTTGCGGCTATCTGCAATCGAACAATCCGTATTCCCCGCTTAACAACAGGGCTTATTCATTTTCTCCGGGACCGTGCGTTCGTTAAGATTAGCCGTCCTCTGCGGCTGAACTGCTGTCCCTGTAGGCGGTGGGACTGATCCCGTGAATTCTTTTGAAAGCCCGGGAGAACGAATTCGTAGAACCGTAACCGGACCGCTGCGCGATCTCGTTCACGGTCGCCGATGCGTTCCGCAGCATGGAACGGGCTTTGTCCATCCGCAGATTCTCCAAGTAATCGGAAAAGTTAATGCCCGTCTGTTCTTTGAAGAAGTTCGAGAAGTAAACCCGCGAAATACCCGCCTGATCGGCAACGGCGTCCAGATTCAGAGCCGGGTTCCCGTATTGCGCATGAACGATCTGCCGGATTCGCTCCAACAGTTGGACGTTCCGGCTCTTCTTGCGCCTAACGATCCGGTCGCAGATGTCGGCATATAAGGCTCGCACGGACTCGAATGCTTCGGCGGGATTGTCCGCCTCGTCGGTTTGGCGCAGCAAGGCCTCGATTTTCCCGTCCTCCTCTGACGACGGCTGATCCTTGAGCTTCATGAGGCTGCCTGCCATCTCGTACAGCAGCAGTTTCTGAATAGATGAAGGCAAATTTCGTTTGCGGAAGTTCCGTTCGTACACATCGTCCAGCAACAGCCGCACCTCGACGTAATCCCCGGCTTTGGCGTGATTCATCAAGCGGGTCTCGATCTCGCCCGGGTAGTAATGGCTGTCCGATAGATCGGGCAGCTCCCGGAACAGGATGACGCCCCTCAGTTGCCTCCATTGTGCATAATTCAGCGTCTGCTTGGCTTCGCCGTAAGAACGAGAAACGTCGATCGGCGCCGAATAGATTCCGCCCGCCGCGATGAGGAGGCCGGCGCGCAGTTCGGCCGGCGCGATACGCATCATTTCATCGAACAGCGACTTCATCGTGCGCGCGCATTCCTCCTGCGGCATATCCGATTCGAGAACCAGCAAAACGATTTTGTCCTCCGAGACATCATGCCAATGGATCGTGCCCGACGGCCACTCCGGGGGAATCTCCCGCAGAAGGAGCCGCAGACGCGCCAGCTCCTTCAGCCGCTTCTCCTCGACGTTTTCCGTCGGGATGAAATGGACGATCGCCGCGGCTGCGGCGGATATCCTGGGGTTTATGCGCAGACGCTTCATCATGTTTTCCATTTCGCTGCCGACGATCTCCCCCTTCAACAGCCTCTCGATAATGCTCGCCCTGAGGAAAGGTTCCTGCTTCCGCATTTCTTCCCTAAGCGAATAATGGCTGTCCAGTACGCGAGACACTTTGCGGCTGTTCCGGAAAGAAAAGAAATAGGCCAGCACCAGACCGACGGCCATAAAAGCCAGAGTCGTGCCGAGGGTAATCCGCTTAATATAGTTGACTTTGGCCAGAGCAATCCGGGGGGACTGAGCCAGCACGTAATACCAACCGTTCTCCGAAGATCTCGTATGCGTCACCAGCATTCCCCGGGTCCGGGGAGATTCCTCGATCCAGCCGGACTGCCCGGCCATCAGGTCCGGATCCAACCTGACGAAATCTCCGATCGAAGAAATCACATTTCCTTGATTGTCCGCAATATAGGCCCAACCTTCCTTTTCGACGACAAGGCTTTTCAGAAGCTTCAGGATTTGATCGTTGTCGATCAGCATCACGACGCTGCCCCGAGATACGCTAGGAATCGTACCCAACGGATAGCTGTAGGTGACGACGGAATGGGGTTTGCCTTTGTAACGCGCGGACATCGCCGGCAGAACGCGCTTGCGGTTATCCCCTTCGAAGAACGTCCCGTACCATTGGGCGTAAGTCATGCCGTCGTAGTCCAGAGCGAGTCCGTAGAATGCATCCGCCAGATACAGCATGGACGGGGCGAGCACGATCTCGCTGCTGCGGTAGTAGACCATGTAATTCAAGATGAATTTATTCGTAACGTTGAAATGATACAGTCCCTTCTGGGCAGTCAGCAGTTTGAACGGATTCGTGCCCTCGAACGGTTCTTTGATCTGCTGAAGCTGAAGAAGTCCAGGATCGTTGGCCACCTTCATCGCGAGAGTATCGATCTCCGCCAATCGGCCATCCAGCGTCGATTTGACCTGATTCAGCAGATGCATATGGTTATTTCGTTCCTCCTCGGCTACCAAATCGAGCGTACTTCCATAAATCAACCCGCTGGCGGTCAGAGCCATGACCAGGAAAAAGGCGTACGGAAGCAGCAGACGCATGAACCAGTTGTCTCTGTTGATCCGTCGGATGAGCTTCATGGGAATTCTCCTTTTTTGATCTTTGATAGGATCGGCGAAAATCCGCCCCAAAATGAAAGCGTTATCATTTTGTTGTGTTCCAACGCTCTCCCTCCCCTTTCATTACCCTCCGCATTTTCACCATAGGATATCTACCACTCTACCCGAAACGAACGCCGCAAACAGCTGACAATGGCGACTTCCTATAGTACAATCTCTACATCCTTGATAAGGGGTGAGGCGATGCTCGCGCTCGAATTGAAGGTTCCGCCGTTCCCGCTGCTTGCCACGGTCGGCTACGTTCTCTGGCCATCCGGAGTCGTGCATGCCGAGCGAAATTTCGAGGCGTTCGATATGATCTTTTGCGTGAAGGGCACTTTGTTTATGGAAGAGAACGGGGTTAAGTACGATATTCGCCAAGACATGATGCTCGTGCTTGAACCGGGGAAGACCCATCGCGGCTTTCGCCCGACGGAAGAAGAGACCGAAGTATACTGGATCCACTTTCAATATCCGATGATTTCCGAGCCGGTTTTGAAAGAAAAGAACGGTTGGCAGCAGCCGCTGCTGAGACCGACGCATCAGGACACCGTGCCTCCTCCGGCGATGATCGACGTTCCCAAGTTCTCCTCCGTCGACATGCACGCGATTTTGCCGCTCCTGCAAGAAATGCTGCGGCTGCATGACGTGCTGACCGCTTACGGCACGTTCGAATTGCATCTTTTGTTCGGCCAGGTGCTGACGCAGCTCCAGACCGGAATGAGGAAGAGCAGTCCGCAAGCCCGCTCTTATTTTCTGGGAGAGAAGGTGGCCTCTTACCTGGCGAACCGCTTGGAGCTTCCTTTCGATTCGGTGGAGATGGAGCGCGCTCTGCACTACCATTTCGATTATTTGGCGCGGTGTTTGAAGCATTATTCGGGAATGAGTCCGTTGCAGTACCGGCATCGTCTGCAGATTGATCGCGCGAAGCGCCTGCTCACCCATTCGGAGCTATCTTTGACCAAAATCCGGGAGCAATGCGGCTTCCAGGACAACAACTATTTCACGCGGCTGTTCAAGCGGCAAACTTCGTTTACTCCGGGAGAGTACCGAAGGCGATTCCAGGCGTTCCGCGTGGATTAAACGAAGCTGCGCGGCGAATAAAAAAATGACGGGCAGCCAAAGCCGACCGTCATCCTTATTCTTGTTCTTATTCTACCGTTACTCGACGATTCGATTCCACTAGATCACTTCCCGCTCGTCGTTGCCCGGAAGAGCCGGAAACGGAGCATGAGGCTCCGCCTGATACCAGAAGACGGTCGAGGCGATGTCGCTTTGCTGCGGCAGATAACGTCCGCCGGAGCGCCAGCCGAGATCCTGGATCGTCACCTTCAGCTCCGATTCGAAGCGGATCGGGTCCATGACGTGCCAGCGGTACATGCCGAAGCGCTGCTGGCTGCGGTACAAGCCGTCGGGCTTGATGACCTGGTGCATGCCCAGATACGGGGTGGAGTAGGTGCCGTATTCCCCTTTGGGCTGCTCCCAGTTCCACGCCCCGCCGAAATAATCCTCCGTCCCCGTACCGCAGATCGTCGGAAAATCGCGATCCCCGTCCATGTAGAACTTGATTTCCCCTTCTCCCCACCAGCCCGTGTTATTGACCTGCCAAGCCAGATAGGTTCCGACGTAATGACCTTGGCCCTGAATGCCGTCGACGAGCGTGTGAACGTCCTTGTACGGGACGGGGTTGCTTCTGCGCCACTGAGCGTGAAAATACGCCGTATCGTCGGGAACGTCGGTCAGCGTATAGTCGATCTGATAGTAGAGAACGGCTCGCTCCTCGGACTTGTTCTCGACGGTCAGCCGCGCCGCTTTCCGGAAGGGCATGAGCCAGTAGCTGTTCATCCCTCCGGCCGGATTGACGGCGACGGGCAGGGAGTTCACATTGCATCTCTCTTGCCAGCCGTTGCAGAACAGATCCCCGATCGGCACTTCCACGGAAGGCTGCTCCTCGTCGTCCCAATACATGCGCACGATCAGATTGCGCCATAAGGAAGGAGCGCACGTCAGCCAAATGTGCTGAATGGCGCCCATTCCTTGAATATGCGCCATCTCGAAGGTCGTTCCCGGCTCGATCTCGACGGAAGGGGACACCTTCCAGCCGAGGCCGAGATCGCGGGCGCACCGCGCGCCCGTTCCTTCGGTCGCCATGCCTCCCTTGCCTTTCTCGCCCTTGAAATTCTCCGCGCTGATCGACCTTGTTACCGCATTCGACAGCCGCGACAGGTTGCCCAATCCCATATCCAAACCGTTAAAACCGCTCACCTGTTTTCACTCCTTTGATGCGGGTATTCTTTCGTCCAAGGTATCGTTCGTTTCCATTCGTTATCTCGGCCAGCGTCTTTCGACCGGCGGAAGTACCGGGAACGGCGCATGCGGCTCTGCCTGATACCAGTACGCCACGGAGGAGACGTCGTCGGTCCGCTCAAACAGGTCGCGGCTGTTGTGACCGATCTGCTGAATCGTGACTCTGAGCTCCTCCTCGAACCGGATCGGGTCCATCAGATGCCAGCGGTACAGCCCGTGCATCGGAACGGCGTCTTCCCCGAACTGCTCGATGCGCGTTTGATCCGTCTTGGAGTAGAAAGGATAGCCCAGATACGGCGTGTTGTAAGGTACCTCCACAATTTTGCCGTCCCTCTTCTCGTAGAAGCACCACGCCCCGCCGAAGTAGTCTTCCGTCCCCGTCCCGCAGATCGTCGGCCAATCCTCGTCCCCGTCCATGTAAAATTTGATTTCTCCTTCGCCCCACCAGTAACGTTCCAACGCCGCCCAGGCCAAGTATGTGCCGACGTACTGCCCCTTGCCTTTCACATTGTCCAGAATCGTATAATCTTTGCCCTCCGTCGTCAGGTTCTCCCGTCTCCATTGCGCGTGGAAATAACCTGCCTCCTCCGGAAGCTGATCGACCAAAGTATAGTTAAATTGATAGAAAAATCCCCCGATATCGGCCGCATGCTGGTTTTCGACGGTGATTTTGGCCTTTTGGCGGAACGGCATCGGAAAATAGCAGTTCATGCCTCCCGTCGGATTGACGACGATCGGCAAGGAATTGACCAGGCTGCGGGCGCCGAAGCCGTTGCAGAAGAAATCGCCCAGCGGGACTTCCACGGAAGGCGTCTCCTCGCCGTCCCAATACATGCGCAGCACGAGATCACGCAGCACGAAATATCCCTTGTCCGTTCGGTCGGTTACCGTAATCCAGAAATGCTGGATGACTCCGGGGCCGTCCGTCTCCATCAGCGTGACCGTCTCGCCCTTCGCCAGCGTCAAGCATGGCCGTCCCTTCCGCCCTACGCCAAGATGGCTGGCTTCCTTGCCTCCCGCTCCGACCTCTCCCCGCGGATTTTCCGCGCTGATTGAACGGGTTTTTCCGCTTGTCATAAGCGGTGCCGTCGATAATCCAAAACCGAGTCCCTGATTGTGCAGCATCCTCTGCAGCCTCCTATTTGTCCGATTGGCGCCCCGATCCGTACGCTTCCTTCCATTGCGATCCCCTTCTATCAGGACACGCGAGAGTAGCGAAACATTGTCCGGACCGCCCAAACCTTCTATAATCGATATAGCGCTTACAGCTGTTATTCTATAGGAGCTCTATGAAAATTTCTTTAGCGGAAACAGCGATATATTTAACGTAAATTGCTCAGCTTGATTGGATGGAGGGAACGCAATCCGATGAACTTGAACACGCTCTCCCCTTATATCCGCGTCGCTTGGGATTCTACTCTCTACCCTCCCGTTCATCTGTCGGAAAGGGTCATTTTCGACTACGAGTTGTTGTTCATTAAGGAAGGGGAATGCGAGGTCGTCGTGGACGGGAATACGTACAGGGGCGTTCCGGGGGATCTGTTCCTGTTCAAGCCGAACCAGCCTCATTCGCTTCGCACGTTGGACGATCGACCGCTTCGGCAGCCGCATCTGCACTTCGACTTGTATTATCGCGACGACAGCCCGGAAGTCCCGGTGTCCTTCAAGCCCTATTCCCGGTTGAGCGAACAGGAGAAGCTGTGGCTGCGTCCGGACGACTTACGGGACGTCGATCCGCCATTGCCCAGCCATATTCGGCTGAACAAGCCGGAAGCGATCGAGCAATTGATGCAGGACATCATTTTCGAGTTCGACCGCAAATTCCCGTATTACGAGACGACGGCGAAAGGCTTGTTCATCCAGCTCTGGGTGCATCTTATGCGGGAGATCCATTGGCAGCGCAATCCTCATCTTCTCTCCAACCGCGAACAGCTCGACCGGGTAAAAAGTTATCTGTCCCACCATCTGCACAGGGACGCGACGCTCGACGAGCTGGCCGAGTTGGCCAATATGAGCAAATTTTATTTGTGCCGGCTGTTCAAGAAAGCGTACGGGGTCACGCCGATTCAATATCACGTGTCCGTTCGTCTGGAGAAGGCCAAGGAAATGATCCGCTTCACCGATCTGTCGCTGACGCGCATCGCCGAGGAGCTCGGCTTCCAGAGCATACACACGTTCAGCCGGGCTTTCCGCATGCGCGAAGGCGTGTCGCCTTCGGCCTATCGCAAGATGAGCTGAAAAAACCTTTGGGCGAGCTAAGCCCGTGGCACGGGCTTATTCGGCGAGCCTGCGGAGTGTTGGGCGAGATTAGCCCGTGGTGCGGGCTTATTCGGCGGGCCTGCGGGGTGTTGGGCGAGATTAGCCCGTGGTGCGGGCTTATGCGGCGAACCTAAGGCGTGTTGGGCGAGGTAAGCCCGTGGCGCGAGCTTATGCGGCGAGCCTGCGGGGTGTTGGGCGAGATTACCCCGTGGCGCGAGCTTATGCGGCGAGCCTGCGGGGTGACGGGGGAGCTAAGCCCGTGGCGCGGGCTTATGCGGCGAACCTAAGGGGTGTTGGGCGAGGTAAGCCCGCGGGACGAGCTTATGCGGCGAACCTAAGGGGTGTTGGGCGAGGTAAGCCCGCGGGACGAGCTTATGCGCAGCAAAAAAAGCCGGACGGTTACCCGCCGGCTTCGGCTTTTTGCCTATCGTGCCACTACTCGGGCAGCTCCAGCCATTCAAAAGGCCGCTCCGCCGCCTGCCGCCCGTATTCGAGCAGTCGGATGACCGCGACCGTCTCGGCCGGGTCCACCGAAGGAATGCCCGTCCGGTAGAAGCGGACGAGATCCTGCACGAACGGCGCGAAGAAGTCCGATTCCGCCGTTGCCAGAGCGGCCGCCCCCTCCCCGTACTGGAACGCCAGCCGGAACGGGCTGTCCTGCAGCATGTGCATCGTCGCCTTGCGCCCGTCCGGATATTCGATCAGCAGCGCCGGCGTGCGGTCCGAGCCGATAAACATGATTCGGCGCGCATCCGCGCCCATCAACGCCACGATCGGCTCGAGCTGATGGATCGCATAGTTGCCGAACAGACCCGGCCCCTGGCTGCACAGCGTCTCGATCCGCCGGCCGCCCGAGCGCTCCAGCTCGGCGGCATACTCCGGCGCATAGCGCAGCGCGGAGGAGGAGAAGACCGGCGTGCCGTGCGTACGAGCCAAGTCGAACAGCCTGACGGCGGCCGCCCGATCCGGCGCGAACGTCTTGTCGATGAACGTCGGCTTGCCCGAGCGCAGCGGGAGGTCCGCCAGCCGCTCGTGCATCTCCGGATGGTCGGGCGACAGCACGGCGATATAATCGCTGCGCTCGACGACCGCTTCGATCGAATCCAGCAGCTCGATGCCCATCTCCTCACACCACTTCGCATTGCCGAGCCCTTGCGGCGCATCCGTCAACCCGTAGGCGTAAGCGACTTTCATTTCTCCGTCCGACGCTCTCTCGATCCACTCCGGAAGATGCCGGGCATGCCACTCGTCCAAATAATAATCGATAAAACCGATCATTCTCATTCCAGCCGCCTCCGCTTAATCCAGAATCATTTCCTTGCGCTGCTCCGACGAATCGTAGATGGCCTGAATGATCCGGGAAGTCAGAATCGCCGCGTCGATATGGGACGGCAGCTTCTCTCCGGTACGGATGCTGCGCAGGAAAGCGTCGATCTCGTTCTGGAACATGTCGCTCGTGCGGAACTTGGGCGTCGATTCGATAAGCGCCCCGTTGCTGGCCCCGTATATTTTGAAATCCTGACCGTACTGAAGACGAATACCCGCCTTGTCGCCCAGAAAATCGATATACATCTCAGGAACTCCGATATTCTGCGCCCAAGCTCCGTTCAGCGAGATCGTCGGTCCTTCCGTGCGAACGAGCGCCGTCACGAAATCGTCGACGTCGTAAGTCCCCTCCGTGTTCGGCGGACCGGCCCACATGTCGACGTAGGCGTAGTTGGCGAGATCCGCGCCCAGCTTGCTGTACGCTTGGCCCGATACGGTTCGCGGCAGCGGGTCGCCCAGACAGTACATGACGAGGTCGAGAAAATGAACGCCCCAATCGATCAGCGCCCCGCCCCCGGCGATCGCCTTCGTCGTGAACGGGCCGCCGAGCCCGGGAATGGAACGGTGAGCGCGAAAGCTGACATATACGTGGTAGACTTCGCCAAGCTCGCCGGAGTCGATCATCCCCTTGATGACGTTAACGCCGTCGTTAAAGCGGTTGACGACGCCGATGTTGAGCGCCTTGCCGCTCTCGCGCTGCGCCTGCTGCATCTCCAGCGCTTCCGCGTAGGTGCGGGCCGCCGGTTTCTCGCACAGCACATGCTTGCCCGCGCGCAGACACGCGATGGACAGCGGCGCATGCAGATGGTTCGGCGTGCAGACCGACACCGCCTCCACCTCGGGATCTTCGAGAATGACGCGATAGTCCGTAATCGCCTGGCCGCAGCCGAATTCCCTTACGGCCGCTTCTGCGCGCTCCAAGTTAATGTCGCACAGATACTTGATTTCCGCCTCGGAGCTGTTGCTGTACGCCCGAATGTGCTGACTGCTGGCGATCGCCCCGCAGCCGATTACCGCCACTTTGATTTTACCCATGCACGGTCACCCCTTGATCCCGGTTAGCTTGATGCCTTCGATGAATTGCTTCTGCGCGAAGAAGAACAGCACGATGATCGGCAGCGTGAACATCGCCGAAGCCGCCATCAGCTTCTCCCACATAATATAGTGGGTCTGCATGAACGCATACAGCCCGAGCGAGAGCGTATAGTCCTTCTCGTTGTTCAGATACAGCAGCGGGCCGAGGAAGTCCGACCAGGTCGCCAGAAACAGCAGCACACCTACCGTCGCGATGATCGGCTTGCTGAGCGGCATCAGAATTTGCAGGTAGATGCGCAATTCGGAAGCCCCGTCGATTTTGGCGGAATGGATGAGCGATACCGGCAGCGTCATGAAGAACTGCCGCAGCAAGAAGATGTAATACCCCGCCCCGGCGCTCAGAAAAGCGGGCAGAATCAGCGGCATATAAGAGCCGATCATGCCGAGCTTGCCCCAGATAATATACGTCGGAATCATCGTGACTTGATAAGGAAGCAGAAGCGTTCCGATAACGAGCGCGAAGATGATGTTCTTGCCTTTCCAGTCGATATGCGAGCATGCGTAGGCGACCAGCGGAGCCGAGATCAGCACCCCGATGACGCACATGATGGAGATGAAGAAGGTGTTCCAGGTCATGCCGAGAAAGTTGATCTCGCGGAAGACGTCGACGTAATTTTCCCAGCGCGGTTGCTTCGGGAAGAGCACCGGAGGATTGGCGTACAAATCCTTGTCGGACTTGATCGAAGTCAGCAGCAGCCACAGGATCGGCATGACGAACACGGCGCTGAACGCCGCAAGGAACAGATGGGGCACGAAGCGGCGAATGCCTTTGCCCGCGCCGCCGCCGAATGAACCGGTTGCCGAACTCATGTCAATCCCCCCCGTAAGTCACCCATCGGTTGGATGAGCGGAAGATCAGATAGGTCACGATGGACGTAATCAGGAACAGCACCCATGCCATCGCGCTGGCATGCCCCATCCGGAAGTCGACGAACGCTTCCCGGTAGAGCAGCACCGCATAGAACAGCAGCGACTTCTCCGGTCCCGCCATCGTCTGGTTAGCGCCGGAATTCGTCATCGACGCCAGCATGAACGCCTGCGCGAAGTACTGGAAGTACGTGATCAATCCCATGATCAGTTGGAATAAAATGATTGGCGAAATGCTCGGCAGCGTAATGCTGAAAAACTTGCGTACCTTGCCCGCGCCGTCGATCTCCGCCGATTCGTACAAGCTTCTCGGCACGTCCTGCAGGGAGGCGAGGAAGATGATCATGATGCCGCCGGCTCCCCAGGCTCCCATCAGAATGAGCGAAGGCTTCGTCCAGACCGGATCGAGCAGCCAGTTCGGCCCCCGTATGCCGAGGTAGCCTAGCGCCGTATTGATGAGACCGCTTTTCGGATTAAGCACCCACATCCAGACGAGCGACGTCGCGATAGCCGGGACGATCGAAGGAATATAGTACAAGGTGCGGTAGATGGACTGGCCGCGAACCTTCATATTCAGCATTTGGGCAAGCAGCAGCCCAACGATCAGGCTGATCGGCGTAGCGAACAAAACCATGTAAAGCGTATTGGCGATGCTCTTCCAGACGTCCTTCTCCTGGAACACCCAACGATAGTTGTCCAGTCCGACCCAGGAAGGAGACTTGAACATGTTGAAGTCCGTGAAGCTGTAGACGAGCGATGCGCCGATCGGATACAAGGTGAACGCAATAAAACCGATCAGGAACGGACTGGAGAACAGCAGTCCGGTTAGGGTCGCTCTTTTCATATCGGGTCACCTCCGTATCTTGGAGCGGATGGAGCTGTACAAGCGCAACAGCCGGGGGCCCGGATTCGGAACCCCCAACCGTTCGTGCGCTATTTCAGAAATTCCGCCAGCTTGCCTTCGAGCACGCTCATCGTTTCGTCCGGCGTTTTCTTCAAGTTGAACATCAGCTCGAGCTCTTCGCCCAACAGCTTGTCGAAGTCGCTGCGCTTGGCGAAATGCGGAATCGACTTCAGGTTCGGACTTTCGGTCAGCGGCATAATCTGCTCCGAATCGACCATGTCCTTCATGGCCGGCTGCGCCATCGCGCTCTTCGTAGCCGGGATGTTGCCCATCAGCGACATGAATTTCGCCAGCGGCTCAGGCGAATACAAATACTTCATGAACTCCCAGGCGCCGTCGACATTTTTGCTCGTCTTCGCGATATAGAAGATGGAGCTGCTGACGAGTCCGCCGCCGGCCGTCTCCGGCTTGCCGTCCAGATAAGGCAGCGGGGCGATGCCGTAATCGACGTCGATGTTCATGTTCTTGATATGGGCGGACAGCCACGGTCCGTCGAAGCGGATCGCCTGCTTGCCCGTCAGGAACGGATCGGTCGGGTCCAGCCACTTGCCTGCCGCTTGCAGCTGGCGAATGTTGTCCACGCCGAATTGAGTATTGTAGTCGTAGATCATCTGCATGGCGGCCTTCGTGCTATCGTTGTTGAACGTCAGCTCCTTGGCGCCCTCGCTCAAGTAAGATGAGCCGAAACCGTGAGCCATGGCATTGAACAGATAGCCTTCCGACGGATAGGACGGGAAGCCGATGACTTCGATCGAGCCGTCGCCGTTGACCTTCGTCGTCTTCAAGGCGACGTCGTACAGCTCTTTGCTCGTTTTCGGCGGCTCGGAGTAGCCCGAGTCGGCAAGCAGCTTTTTATTGTAGTACATAATGGAGAAGTTCGCGTTCAGCGGCAGGGAATACAGCTTGTCGTCGAATCGGCCGGATTCCAATGCCGCAGGGATGAAATCGGACAAGTCGTAGCCGTCTCTGGCGATCAGATCGTCGAGCGGCAGCGCAATGCCTTGCTGAGCGTACTGGGGAACGACCCAGTCGAAGGAGTCCGTCAAGTCGGGGCCGTTGCCCCCGGCGATGGCGACCTTGATCTTCTGCTCGTCGGGCACGGACAGCCCTTCTACCGTATACTTGTCCTGGCTGGCATTGAAGTCTTGAATGATCTGCTCCAGCGCTTCGCCTTCGGCTCCGCCCCACAAATACCATACCGATACTTTCGATTTCTCTCCCGCGGGCTTGCCGGACTCGCTTGCGGATGCAGACGGAGAAGCGCTGCCTTTATTTCCGTTATCGCTGCCGCTGCACGCGGACAGCAGACCCGCAACCATCGTAACGACAACCAGAAGCAATGACGCTTTTCTACCTTGCTTTGCATTCATGCTTGTTCACCCTCGCTTTGAATGATAATTTTCTCTTGTCATCATTTCTCTTGCGAACTGCAGACCGCTTCCCCCCTCCACACCTCCTTCAATTAGTCAAAATAACAAACATTATTTCTTCTTTCGATAAAAATAGGAGGAAATATCCGCCAATCGAAAAGATAAGAAAGACAGCTTCCGGTTATTGCGCCAACTCCCGCTGCGACGCCGAACGGATCGCACCCACGAATCTGCGGGTAATTTCCTGAGGGCGGGTAATCGCCGTCCCAACGACGACGGCATGCGCCCCGGCCTGCAGACAAGCCGTGCATTCTTCGATCGTCCAGATCTTCCCCTCTGCCAGCACCGGCACTTCGCGCAGCGCGGCCAACCGCCTGACCAGCTCGATATCGGGCTCATCCTGCTGCGGACTGTGCGGGGTGTAACCCGACAGCGTAGTCGATACGAGATCGACTCCGAGCTTCATGGCCGCTACTCCTTCATCGAAAGTGGATACGTCGGCCACGATCCGCACTTGCGGACATTCCTCGCGGATCGACGCGATCAATTCCGCCAGCGACCGTCCGTCCGGCCTCGGCAGCGCAGTGGCGTCCAAGGCGACGAACTCCGCTCCCGCCTCCGCGATCTCCTTCACCTCGCGCAAGGTCGGCGTGATGTACACGTCCGAATCGGGGTAATGCTTCTTGTACAGTCCGATAATCGGCAGCCCGCATGCCTGCTTAATCGCTTTCACGTCTTGCGGCGTGTTGGCCCGGATCGCTACCGCTCCGCCTTCCGCGGCCGCAACCGCCATGGCCGCCATATGCTCGGGACCGTACAGCGGCTCGCCGTCCAGAGCCTGGCAGGAAACGATAAGCCCTCCCGCTATTTCTTCAATAAGGTTTCGAGTCATTCCATCACCTGTTATCCCTGAGTTTGCACCGATAGATTCGGATTCGCTAATACACTGCGATGGCCTCATTATAACAGCAGCCTTTTCGAAATTAAAGATATTTTTTTTATTTTTAAATATAAAAGTGGATCTAACCTCCATTTTGTCGATTGCTGTGCTATAATGAACTTGCTCTGATTCCCAATAGAGGCGCACGTTCGCAAAGTCCGGTTCCGGCTTTCGGGAACTGCCGCCAACGAAGGAGATTCGTCCATGACTGCTATCGTTTATGTGCCTTTGGATGAAAGACCTTGCAACGCCGATTATCCGCTGCAAATCGCCGCCGCGACCGATCTGAACCTGATCGTGCCGCCCCGTGAGCTGCTCGGACGCAAGAAACAGCCCGCCGATACGGAACGACTCGCTTCCTGGCTGACGGAACAGGCCGCCGCGGCTGACGTGCTGATCGTATCGATCGACATGCTCGTCTACGGAGGCATCGTGCCGTCCCGGCTCCACCAGTGGAGCTTGGAGGAATGCTCCAGGAGGCTGATCGCGCTGGAGGAATGCAAGCGCGTTAATCCCGCGCTGAAAATATACGCCTTCAACCTGATCATGAGGGCTCCGGCCTACAGCAGCAGCGAAGAAGAACCGGATTATTACGCCGATTACGGCGCGCAGCTGTCCCGCAGCGGCTGGCTTCGGGACAAGGAGCGCCGCGACGGCTTGACCGACGAGGAGGCGCGCGAACTGGAGCGAATCTCCGCGTCCTTGCCGGAAGAAGTATACGAAGATTTCACCCGCCGCCGGGGTACGAACGCGGAGATCAACCGGTTAAGCGTGGAGCTGGCGCGGGACGGCGCGATCGACTTCCTGATCATCCCGCTCGACGACAACGCCAAGTACGGCTACACGTCCGCTGAGCAGCGGAAGCTGCTGCTGACAATCGAGCGGGAAGGATTGCTGGACCGGGTGCACATGTATCCGGGAGCGGACGAGATCGGATGCACGCTGTTCGCGCGCGTTTTCTGCGAGCTGAAGGGCTATCGGCCCGAGGTGTTCATCCGCCACTCCGCGACGAACGGACCGTTCGTCATTCCGAAGTACGAGGATCGCAGCCTTGGCGAAAGCCTGAAATCCCATCTCACGGCGATGGGTGCGTTCATTGCCGACAACTCGCTTGAAGCAGACGTCGTGCTGATGGTCAATTCGGCTCCGGTCGGCGCCTATGACATGGCGGAGACGGACGGTACTTATGGAGACCGCCATGCCGCCTACTTCTCCGAGGTCGGACTCCGGGAGTTCGCCCTGGCTATCCGATCTTACAGCGACAAGGGCAAGCTCGTCGCGCTCGCGGACGTCGCCACCTGCAATGGCGGGGACGAGCCTCTATTGAAGCTGTTGTCTACATCCGGTCTGCTGTCGCACCTGTCGGCCTATGCCGGCTGGAACACATCGGGCAACTCTCTCGGCACCGTGATCTCCCACGCGATCGTGGAGTCTTACTATCGACGCCAAGGCTCCGCCGCGGACAGCGACTTCGAGCAGACCCGGGCGCTACGCAGCAGATTGTTCTATGTATCCCGGCTGCTGGAGGACTGGGGATACCAAGCCGTCATCCGTACCGATATCGTGAAAAACCGTCTGGCGGAAATGGGCGGCGACTACTTCCGCATCGCGCACATCCAGGACAAGGTTACGGCGCTTATTCACGAACGGCTGGAGCAATTTCTGGCGCAGCATGCGAGAGGTCTTGTTCCCGGCGAGGTAAAGGTGAAGGAAGTCACGCTGCCTTGGAATCGGATGTTCGAGGTCGCCTTCCGGCTAGAAATCGCGTAACGCAAACCAAACCGCCTTCGGCGTCCTCAGGACGATGAAGGCGGTTTATATCCTTTCTGAATCGTCAAGACAAAGCCCCGCGAGAGCAGTACGGCCGAACGATGCCGCACCGCTCCCGCGGGGCTTTTCCTCTCTATTGTCCGCCGCCGTACAACCAGACTTGCGCCGCCGCTCCGATTACTCCGGCATCGTTGCCCACATAGGCCGGCAGCAGCCGGTAAGCGGATCTGACACTGGGAGAAGTTCGGCCGCGCACTTCCCGGTCCAGCGCCTCCAGGAAGGAAGGTCCCGTCTCCGAGACGCCTCCCCCGACGATAACCGCCTGCGGGTTGCACATGTGAATATAACCCGCGATCGCCGCGGCCAGGGCGCGGATCGCGACATCCATTACCCCAGCGGCTTGCAGATCGCCTTGAAGCCACGCCTGCGCAATCTCGCGAGAATCCGGCCGCCAAGCCGGCGGCTCCGCGGATACGGCAATCAGCTCGCGACCGAGCCGGGCAATGCCCGAGCCGGAAGCGTACAGCTCGACGCAGCCGTTGTTGCCGCAATTGTCGCAGCGCGGTCCATTAAAGTCGACGGACACATGCCCCAATTCTCCGGCGCAGCCTCGCGCTCCCCTTACGATTCGACCGGCTTCGACGATCGCGCCGCCGATTCCCGTTCCGAGCGCGACGCACAGGAAGCTGTCTAATCCCCGGCCCGCCCCGTACAATTGCTCCGCGACGGCAACGACGTTCACGTCGTTGTCCACATAGGCCGGCAAACCGAACCGCTCTTCCACGCGCGACTTGATCGGCGTGCCGGTCCAGCCCGGGAGCTGATCGCCGGCAAAAGCGACCGTACCCGACGCGAAATCGATCTGCCCGGCGCTGCCGATGCCGATGCCAGCGATGTTGGCATCCCCGGGCAGCCGGCTCAGCGTCAGCTCGACTCCTGTCAGCACCTTCTCCATCACCTGATCAGGACCGAGATGCGCTTCGGTCGGTACCAGATGACGGCAGACCACGCTGCCCTCCCGATCGACGGTGGCAACCTGTATTTTCGTCCCTCCGATATCCGCTCCAATCGCGTATTCCATGCTCTCCCTCCATTTTGCCGGAAATATCTTTTTATATAATTAATTATAAAGGATATAATCTTCAATTCAAGACGAAGTTTGCCGATAATCGGCGCTATCGGCTAGCGCCGCCGCTTATTTTTCCTCCAATAGTACCAAAACAAGAGTTTAATACAGCTTGTCCACGACCGACAAAGCCGTCTTGTCCAGCGCTTTGCTCGCTCCCTGCGCCTTAAGCGTCAACAGCGTCGTCAAAATATTGAGCAGGTGAATCTGCGTGAACTTCGTCGACAGCGCTCCGCCTTCGGTCGGCATTTCCCGGGACGGAACGAGCAGCACCGTATCGGCATAGGCGGCGATCGGGGAGCGCAGATGGCTTGTCAGACAGATGACGACGGCTCCGTTCTTCTTGGCCTGCTTGACCGGATCTACCAAATCCCGCGTACTGCCCGAAGTGGATATGCCGAATACGAGATCGCCGGGCTTCACGAGCGAAGCCGACATCGCGATGATGTGCGCGTCCCGATGAGCCTCGACATTAAAGCCGGTGCGCATGAGCCGGTAATGCAAATCCAACGCCGTGATGCCGGACGAACCGACTCCGTACACGTAGATTTTATTGGCGGCCAGCATCTGGTCGACCGCGATTCGGAGACTGTCCGCGCTGAGCAAGTCCAGCGTATTCTTGAGCATCATCTCGTGGTTCATCGTTACTTTGCGGGCAACGGTCATCAAGTCGTCCTCTTCGCCGATTACCGCACTGCTCAGCGACGACGGACGATCCACCAGATCCTGCGCGACTGACAGCTTGAATTCATGATACCCGCGAAATCCGAGCTTGCGGCAAAATCGGATGACCGACGTCTCGCCGACGCCCGCCTGCTCCGCCAAATCGGTAACGGTCGCCAGCACCGCTTCCTCCGGATTGGCGGTGACGGCGTCCGCCACCTTCTTCTCGGCTTTCGTGAGCGACGAATAGATGCTCGAAATCATGAGCAGCGTATTCGACTGACTCAGCTTGTTCCCTACTCTTGCCAACGTCATTCACCCGCTTTTTGTTACTTTTTTGTAGTTCAAGCATAGTGGATATAGCATCTGTTGACAAGATCGAATTGGGAGATTTATTTTTCCTTATTATGAATGGCGGAGAATTTCTCCACATCATTTTGCACCCTCCGGCTGGGATAAGCCCGCGGGACGGGCTTACCCGGCAAGTCTGCGGGCGATCGATGAGATAAGCCCGCCAGACGGGCTTATCCGGCAAGTCCGCGGGGCGATCGGTGAGATAAGCCCGCGGGACGGGCTTACCCGACGAGCCTGCGGGACGATCGGTGAGATAAGCCCG
>Ga0206118_100123_pt1 | contig 96696 bp, 79 predicted proteins | sample 3A20Ametagenome_FD_177999 | JGI IMG/M metagenome (GOLD analysis project Ga0206118, IMG submission 177999) | Enriched microbial communities from leaf-cutter ant dump, University of Wisconsin, Madison, United States - 3A20A | ecosystem: Environmental > Terrestrial > Nest > Insects nest > Nest dump... | reverse complement strand
ACGTGTTACTCACCCGTCCGCCGCTAAGTTATTCAGGAGCAAGCTCCCTCATAACTCCGCTCGACTTGCATGTATTAGGCACGCCGCCAGCGTTCGTCCTGAGCCAGGATCAAACTCTCCATGAAAGGAGCTTTCACGGCAGGGCTTCCGAAGGAAGTCCCGAGAGTGAAAGTCTCCAGCATCACAGAGCCTTTTGAGGCTCATGATTTACAACTGGTATTACTTTGTTTCTTACGCTCAATGTTCAGTTTTCAAGGTGCAATCGATGTTTCCTTTTTGCCCACCGCGCTAACGGCGACTTTTATAATTTATCACATCTGAATATACGATGCAAGCACTTTTTTCAAAAACTTTTTACGAGTTACTTTTGCTCCATTTAAGGTTGAAGCTTCGGTGCTAAATCTTATGAAGAAGCGCGTATAGACCCAACTCATGTGGGATCAATCATGTATGCCTCCATCATTTGATGTAAATAATTTCGAAAGTCTTCAACATAGGTTATGGGCTCTATCACTTTTAGATGAGTGCCGAAGCTTGCCAAAAGTTGAAATCCCGCATGATTTTGAGGGACATAGAAGGTTGCTAATAAAAATCCGGAACGATGGGTTTCAATGCTTCTTCGCCCGTACCTTTCGATGATTTGATCTTTTATGCTAGGCGATATTCGTGCCTTAATCGTGACAAATTGCGGTAAGTAATTTGCTTCGTGCCCTTGCTCCGACCAATTGTCTCTAGGATGAAACCCGCGTTCATCCATCGTAATATGATCGATCCGGGATAACTTGAATGTTCGAGATCCCTGTCGATGTAAACAGAATCCTTTCAAGTACCAACTCGATTCGCTAAAATGCAACTCATAGGGCTCGACTATTCTATATGTTACCGTCCCGTCTTTATCTGTATATTCAAACGAAACCAGCCTTTTCTTTAAAATGGATGCTTGACATGTTTTTAAGATTTCAAGGATCTCGGACCGACCTTCCCAATCATAAAACGACAGTTGAATGGAACGATTCAGAGACAATGGACCAACCATTGCCTCTATTTTTTTAATCGTTCTTTCCACTTCTTCAGTAAGGAGGAGTTGTTCCAATCCGCCGAGCGCAGCCAATATATTCTGTAAATCGGAGCTGCTTAGAAGGCGTTTATCGACCTTGTATTCGTCCATTATGCCGTAGCCGCCTTTGGCTCCATTGACAGAGTAGATCGGGATGTTCGATAAGCTCAATGTTTCCATATCGCGAAGGATCGTTCTTTTGGAGACATTGAATAGTTGTGAGAATTCCTTTGTAGAAACAATCTCTTTTTTCAGCAGTATCATGATAATCGAAATGAGTCTCTCCACTTTGTCCATAATGGCCCTCTTTTTTTCTACATGATTCAGAATGGTGACAACAAGATGTCACCTTTAATTCATTATACTGCATGTATCACAAGAAGGAGGTTTTGATTTCATGTTTAATCCAACCGATTTCCCCAAGCCCACCCTTATTTCAGTCAACGGTGTGGAACTCGAAGTCTTTGAAGCAGGCCGAGAAAACGCAGGAAAGCCCATTGTGCTCTGTCACGGCTGGCCTGAACACGCTTTTTCCTGGCGCTATCAAGTGCCCGCCCTTGCCGCAGCGGGATACCATGTCATCGTCCCCAACCAGCGGGGTTACGGCAACTCATCCCGTCCGACCGAAGTATCAGCCTATGACATTGAACACTTGTCGGGCGATCTCGTCGCACTTCTCGATCACTATGGATATGAGGACGCCACCTTTGTTGGTCATGATTGGGGTGCGATGGTCGTGTGGGGATTGACCTTGTTGCATCCAAAACGTGTAAACAAAGTGATAAATCTGAGCTTGCCCTACCAGGAACTTGGAGAAAAACCCTGGATCGAGTTCTTGGAGGAAATACTCGGCGGCGACTACTATTTTGTCCACTTCAATCGACAGCCAGGTGTCGCGGACGCCGTATTGGATAAGAACACGTTTCGGTTTCTTCGCAACCTGTACCGCAAGAACGAGCCTCTCAGAGCACCTGAGCCAGGCATGGCGATGATCAATCTTGCCAACGCGGAAACACCGCTCGGTGAGCCCTTGATGAACGACAGCGAACTAACCGTTTTCGTATCCGCCTTTGAAACATCAGGGTTCACGGGCAGCATAAATTGGTACAGGAACCTTGACCGCAACTGGCGCTTATTGGCGGACGTGGATCCTGTCATCCAACAACCCGCGCTCATGATCTATGGCGACCGGGATGCGATCCCGAAATCCGAAAATCTGGGAAAATTCGTACCCAATGTGGAAGTGGCCAATCTGGATTGCGGTCATTGGATCCAACAAGAAAAGCCGGAAGAAACAAACCAAGTGATTTTAAGATGGCTGGAACAGCAGGATGCTACCTAGTAGCCGAATCCACACCACGGTCCCCACACGCTCCACCATGCCCAACAACACAAGGGAGAACGTCCGTCACAGGCGTTCTCCCTTCATTAGTGTTTGATATAACCATAAGTGACGGCGAGAGGGTATTTACTATAGGCTCATCCATCCGTAGCCGTACCATGCGAGCATAGCTCTCGAAGATGAAGGATGACGATCTGCTCCATAGTCTCCGGTGCGTAGAGTTCCGGGCGAAGCATTGCCATTATCGTCAAGCCTTCGATCAGCGCGGCCAACCTTAACGTTTCGAGTTGGATGTCCACCACAGGGGGCAGAAGCTGCGCCTGAGCTAGAATTTCAAGGACGGCTTTCGTCAGGAGATGGAGTCCGTCCGTCAGTTCGTCTTTTTTAGTCTGCAACGCCTCACTCCTGAGGGAACGGATGGCGAAGATCCACCAGACGCCGACAGACGTTCGTTTTTCCGCATTCATGGGGAGCAGTTGTAACACAACTTCCTTCGCAGCCTTTATCGGAATATGACTGATTACCAGCCCCTCTGCCGCCCTGTCAACTCCCCTTGTCAAATAGTAATCCACGATAAATAACAACAGCTCGTCCTGCGTTGAAAAATAATGCCGCAAGGCTCCGGGCGACAAACCTGCCGCCGCGGCGACGGCACGGATGGACGCATGTTCGATCCCTTTTTCCTCAATAATGCTCCATGCTGACTCGGCGATCCGTTTTCTTTGTTGCTCGTGGTCCACGATTTTCGGCAATGATAATCGCTCCCTTGTTTTAAAAAGCACAGTGTACTAAAATAAAATAATACAGTGTGTTATTTCATTTTGTATTCAGTTATAGCGCGCCTTGAGGATCACGTCAATAATATTGAACCTGTCATGGTTGACGGGAGGGGATTCGATGCAGGAGCAAATTGATGGAGTTTTTCGTTTTCGTACTACATGTTATTGTTGCAAACGCACGTTTTATGCCATCGAGGGGACTCAAACCTACGACCATTTGAAACGAAACCGCAAAGGATTGCATTGCTGCGAAGCTTGCAAAAACAGAATCGAGCTTGAAGCGCGACTGGAGCTCGGAAGACGACTGCTGTACGGCAAATATTAAGCTTCTCGGCAAAAAAAGGATGAAGAGGCCGGCGCGTTGCCGACCTCTCCCGATCAAATCCGATCCGTCACTGGGACACAACGATATTATCGAACACCGCAAGCGTATTCGCGTACACCCGCGCCCCGATCTTGCCGCTGCCGTGCGTACCGTCGATCGCGCTCAGAATGAGCGTATCGTTCTGGTACACCCTGATCTCGGCGCCGCTCAGTTCTACCCGGTACGTGTAGAAGGTATCCGCCGCAACGCTCGGATTGGCGAAGCCGAGCGACGTCTTCACCCCTCCGTCCACGACGAGCAGCTCCATCTTGCGCCCGGAACGATCGTTGTTCTTAAGCAGCAGGATGTAGTGATTGTCTTCGTCCGTATAGCGGAACACGAGTCCGGCATCCTTGTTGCCCCCGGAATTGTTCGTGACGTTCACGTCCGCCTGGAACGTATAATCCGTCCAATCCGGGCTTCCTGCGATCGAATAGCTGTTGAGACTGGAAGCCTGGCCGCGATACTGCCCGCCCGTCACCGTCCAGCTGCCGCTCGTCGGCGTCCATCCGTTCGCGTTTCCGTCTTCAAAGTCATCCTCGAACAGCGAATCGAATACGCTCGGGCCGCTCTGTACGGCGCTTGAGACCGCGTTCGACGTCGTGTCGGTCGTCATGACGTAATAGGAGTGAACGCCGTGCGTCAACTTCGTCGAATACGTGTACGCCTTACCGTCGGCGTAGTTCGTGTCGCCCGGATCGGCCGGGGTCATGTGGCGGATGACGCCGTCGATGATCAACTCCACCACGTGAGGCGCTTCATTATCGGCATCGGTGTACGTCGCGCTGAACGTGAACGTCGTATCCGCGTTGCCTGCAGCCGTATTCACGTTAACCCCCGACAACGTCGGCGCGCTGCCGCTGGCGACGTTCGTCGCCTTGATTTCGTCGATCCATAATTCACCGTAAGCGCCGGTCGACTGACGGAGCCAGATCGAGATCTTCGTGCTGGACTTGTCGATGGCCGGCGTGAGCGCGTTCAAGTCCCATTGGTAATCGGTCCAGGTATTCGGTACGCTAATCCAGCCTCCGGACAGATTGTATCCTCGCGTGCTGTCTTGAATGTCGACCTTCATCTGCAGGTTCGCGTAACCCGGATTTTTCATCGTGAAGTTCACGTAGCGGTAGCCCGACAGATCCCAGGAGTTATGCCAAGGTTGGAACTTGGCCCAGGACGTGTTAGATGCAGGCGTCTGCATGAACTTGCCGACCGTTCGGCTGTCTTCTGTCGCTTTCTCGAACGAACCCGTTCCGCCTGCCTGGTTGTACCAGTTCGCCCACGGCGGCTTGCTGCCCGTAACGCCCCAGAGTCCATTGCCTCCGAAGTCGTCGTACAGAGACAAGTGCGCAGGGTCCGGCAATGGAGGGGCCACATTGTAGTGCGTCGAGCTGTACGTGGCGTTGCCGTTCGCGTCGATGCCGCGGACGTCGATGCGGCGGCTGGCGTACGGGAGCGCCGAGCTTTCATCGATCGTGGCGCTGTACACGCCGCGGGTTACGGACATCGGGTTATACACCCCGCTGCGCAAATACTCGATATCGCTAATGTCGCTGACCGGTCCGACGAACAAAGTAACGTTGCCGCGCACGTAGTCCCCAATGACCGGCGACAGCGTCGGCAGCTCGGCCGGAACGGAACCGGCGGCGGAACCGCCGTCCGTCGCGCTCAGCGCCATGATGGAGTAGAGCAGTCCGACCTGGATGCTGACGCTGAATTCGTTGTACCGCCATTGATTAACGTCGTCCTTATACAGCGGCCGATCCTCGTACCAAGGGCTCACACTCTTCTTGTTCAGCGTATCCTTGAGATTCGGCCCGCTGAGCATCGCGCCGGGGAATACGGCGCCCATGCTGCCTGCCGTATTCGCCTCTTCGTCAAGCCGGGTATGCGGATAATCGACGAAATCCGTGCCGATGCCCGACACCCAGCTGATGTTCCACGGATTGGCGCCGAAGATCCAGTAGATGCCCTTTTGCGCGGCGCGCAGGACGGCAGGATCTCCGAACAGCTCGTAGTACCGAAGCATGTCTCCGAGGTAGGACGCGTGAGGCTCGTTCACGCCGAATTCCTTGAACTGGTTCAGCACGCCGTACGGCGTATCGTCGGTAAGCGACAGGAACATGTCGGCTTGGTGCTTCAGCAGTCCGTGAACGTGCGCCTGCGTCGCCGGGTCCGCTGCCGGATAGAATTCCGCAAGCGCCATCGGGCGCATATCCCAATAGTTCGTGGAATACAAGTCGGCGTTCGTCAGCACGTTGACCTCGTTCGTGGCGGCCGTATAGTAATCCGGATCGCCGGTCAGCAGGTACAACTGTACGTCGGCGAGCAGCTTCGAGTTCGGAATGCCGCCGCGGGTGCCATATGAGCCGACTGGACCGCCCGGGTTCGCCGCGACGTAGTCGTAAAATGTGACGGCCGCAGCTTCGCTCTCGTCGGCGAAATCTTCAAGCGCCGCAACAAGGCCAGGAGCGATATCGCCCTCGGCGATGGCCCTATGGATCGCGCGGGCAGTCGCGGCCAGTGTAGCCGCCGCCTTGGCCGATCCGCCGACGCTGAGATTGCTGATGGCGCGATCGTCGGCCGTATTCGGAACGTTATCCGTCGTCTTCGCCGGATGGACGAACCCGCCGTTGTTCTTGATATCGTACAATTCGCCGCCGAATTGGTCGGCGAACTTAATCAAGTATTCGCTGCCGAAGATCGCTTCGTCGACGAGGTCGGGAATGCCGTTGTTGTCATTGTCGTATTTCACTTCGGGGGCGTCGGCATGGCGAATGTAAGCAAGCGCGATTTCCGTGCCGACCCATTGGTTACCGGCGTATTGGCCGTAGTCGCCGGCATCGTACCAGCCGCCCGTCAAGTCGTAGTGCACAGTGCCGTCGATCGACTTGGCGTCGTCGAGATGGCCCGCGGGATGGAACAGCTTCGGCGAAGGCGCGATGCTGCTGTAACCTGGCGGATAGACGTCGGCGGTTGCGACGCCGGAGCGCAGCAGGCGATAGAAGCCGGTCATCTCGTCCTTGTAACCATCCCATACGTTGGTCTGGATCTGGAACGGGTACGACGACACGCCGTTCGTCGTCACCTTGTAGTCGGTGCCGGACGCCGTCAAGGAAGTGAACTCGACCGTGTACACGTGCTTGTTCCAGAAGTACCCGTCGTACGTCATGTTCCCGGAGGCGACGGGGCCGGCGGAATTCGTGATCACGTAGGACGTGTCGGAGAGCGGAGAAGTCGCCGTCACCTTCGCTCCCTTGTAATCGGAGGCGCTGTACCCGGCTTGGCTGACGACAACGTCTACAACCTGTGCCGAATAAGAGACAGAGGCCGTCTGAACGGTCGTTGCAACTTCGCTTGTCCTGGCGTCGGTCGTGCGGAAGTAGTACGTATGGCCGCCGACCGGCAGCTTCGTCATGTACGTATACGACTTGCCGTCCGTATACGTCGTGTCGGCGTGATCGGCCTCCCTCATGTCGATCGCCGTGTCGTCGATGACCACCTGCATGGCGTAAGGTGGATCGTTGTCGACGTCCGTATAGTTAGCCTGGAAGGTGAACATCGTGTTCTGATTGGCAATGGCGGCATTTGTGACGACGTCCGTGGACAACGTAGGCGCCGTGCCTCCCGTGCCCGTCGTCACAACCAGGTCGTCGAGCAGCACCTCGCCGTACGCGCCGCCGGTCTGCTGCAGCCAGACTTCGAACCTGGCCGCCTTCTTGTTGATTGCGGGAACGATCGCGTCCAGATCGAACGAGTAGTCGGTCCACGTCGTTGGCACGGATACCCATCCGCTCGTTAGCATATGGCTTTTGGCGCCGTCGTGGAGATTGATCCGGACTCTCGCGTTCGGGTAGCCCGGATTTTTCATCGACACATTCACGTACCGATAACCGCGCAGGTCGACGGACTCGTTCCAAGGCTGGAACTTGGCCCACGACGAAGCCGACGCGGGCGTCTGCGCGAACTTGCCGACCGTCCGGGAGTCAACGGTCGCCTTCTCGTAAGTGCCGGAGCCGCCGGCCTGGTTAAACCAGTTCATCCAGTTCTGCTTGAATACGCCGCCTCCATTGAAATCGTCGTACACAATCGGATTGGACGGACCCGGCAGCGGCTTAACGGCGGCGGCGGTCGGGTTAGGCGATGCGACGATACCGTTCAGCAGCACAAGCAAACCGAGACAGCAGACGAGCGCTTTTTTGCCTAACATTACTTCATTCCTCCTTTAATAGGTGAAAATGGGCCTTTCAATAATAGATTGTAGAGGCGCGCGAGAACGACAGATAGGATGTAAAGTCTTCATTTTGTGATGGATTTCGTCATGTGCGTGCAGACCGGGTTTATCGCATCGTTGGCGCGAATAAGATGTGCTATAATCCGGAGCAAAGGACAGAGGATACATCACATTTTCGAGTCATTACATCCTTTCGTTCGCCAGGCGATTTCTCTAAAATAATAATGATAGATAAGCGGCGTGGCACTCAGCGGAAACGCAAGGGGGGCGAACGGTGAAAATCTTGGTAGTGGACGACGAGCCGAACGTAAGCAGCGGCATCAGGGATTTTTTGCTCGACTCCGACCTTGGCGCGACTCATGTCGAGACGGCTTTGAACGGATTTGAGGCGATCGATTATTTGCGCATGGACACGTTCGATCTGGTGCTGACCGATATCCAGATGGGGCGGATGAGCGGTATCGAATTAATGGAGACGATCCGCATGGAGCAGCCCGAGCTGCCTTTCGTCGTCATCTCCGCTCACGAAAAATTCGACTTCGCGGCCAAGTCGCTGCGGCTAGGCGCCCACGATTACTTGGTGAAGCCTGTAGAGCGGGACGATCTGCTGCGGGTCGTCAACCAGGTGCTGCAGCAGAAGAAGGAACACGGCAAGCAGTCGCTCGCCCGAATCGAACGGGCGAATAAGATGAACGTCAACGAAATGCTCCTGGAGCTGGTGACCGACCGGAACCTGACCAGGCAGGATTACGAACTGCTGGCCTCCGAGCTGGGAGACCGGTTTCGGGGGCGCTGCTTCGGCGTGCTCGCCTTGCGTCTGAATTTGCGGAACGGGGGCTTCAGCAACAAGGAGATTTCGCTGCCCGACCGAAGGCTGTTGAAATACGCATCCGTCAATATCTTGGAAGAGAGCTTGACCGAGTGGCACGGACTGACGTTCAACGGGTACGGCAACGAATTGGTCGCGATCATTCAGCTTCCGGATCGGGAGGTCGACGGTCGGCCCTACCCATTGAAATCGCAATTGCAATTGATCGGTCATATGATCCATATGAACCTGAAGCAGTATTTGAACGTGGACGCGACGGTCGGCATGAGCACGCTGCATCCGGATGTGTTCATGCTGCCCAAGCTGATGGAGGAAGCCAATACGGCAGCGGAGTGGAAGAACCTGCATCCGAATCACAAAGTGCTCTATTACGAGGATGCGATCCTGTACGAGAATATGGGCGTCGTCGAATGGATCGGCCATGTGGACCGGTACGTGCAGCTGCTGAAATCGAAGCTCGAAGACGGAAGCCCCGTCGATACCCGCGCCGTCGTGCATCCGCTGTCCGAGCTGGCGGACACCGAGGAGCTGTTCAACAGCCATTTCGGCATGCTGGCGTACCGGATCTACGCGCTGCTGCTCGAGTTCGGGCACTCCGGCGGCGTCTCTTTGCACCGCTTCGATCCGGACCAGTACTTCCGCGGCTTATCGGCCGTCGAGAAGCCGCGTCGTCTGGACGGCTACATCCAGGAGGTCGTTCAGGCAATGCGGACGATGGTGCGGGACCGTGAACGGACGATTATCGCGCGCATTGTCGGCTACATTCGCGAGCATTACCGCAATCCGGCGCTGAAAATTCAGGATATCGCTGACGAGGTGCATTTCAGCACGACGTATTTAAGCTATCTGTTCAAGCGGGAAATGAAGAAAAACGTCTGGGACTTCGTCACCGAGCTGCGGATCGATGCCGCCAAGCAGTTGCTTGCCACGACGGACAAGAAGCGCTACGAGATTTCTTACGAGATCGGCTACGAGTCTCCGGAGCATTTCGGCCGGATGTTCAAGCGGTACGCGGGCGTCAGCCCGGCGGAATATCGCAAGGATCATGGGAGGGGAGCGGGCTGAAGCTCAGAGTCAAGGTCACCCTTGCGTTCGCGCTGTTCATCGTCGGCCCTTTCCTGATCGTCGGCTGGATCTCGGCTTACAAGGGCTCGGAATCGATGAGCAACGAAGTCGGCCGCACGACGTTGCAGCTTGTGAAGCAAAATCACGTCACGATGGAAAAAACGCTGTCGTCGGTGAACGAACGAATGATTACGCTGCTGGACAACCACTTTTTCAGCGACATCGACCAGTACGAATTCTGGACCCGCATCGAGACGCTCGGAGAAATTACGGAGGCGGACGCCATCTTGGAGCGCTGGGCTTCGGGGGGCACCGAGATTACGCTGTATATGGCGAACAAGGCGGGCAAGAGCACGCCTTTCGATCTGACCGCCAAAACCAAAGGGTTCAAATACTTCGACGAAAAGCGCGACGGCTCGCTCGAATGGGCAGAACAAACAAGACGCGAAGGCGGCGCTGCGACGTTGCGGTTGACGACGCAGGAAGAAGACCGAACGACGGTCAGTCTGATGCGAAGCATTATGAACCCGAAGTCGTACGACGAGACGATCGGTTTCCTGATCGTGTCGAAGCTGGAGGTGCTGCTGAACCGCGATCTCGTCGCCGTGCAATTGCCCAAGCATGCCAGCAGCTTCCTGTACAACGGAAGCAGCGAACTGCTGCTGAAGAGCGGGGAGGGGCAGCTTGACGAGAAGAAGCTGGCCGACGTGGTGAAGGGCAAGACGGACGGCTATTACTACGCACGCGAAGGCGGCCAGAAATGGCTGTACGCCTATTCCAGTCTATCCTTATTCGATACGAGGCTGATTTACAAAATTCCGTTCGAATCGATGACAGCCGGTCAATCTGAATTTCAATGGATTCTCATGGGCGCGTCCGCCGTCTATATGGCGTTCGTTCTGTTCTTCGTCCTGTATTTGCTGCGGATGATCGTGAAGCCTCTCGTGAAGCTCGTCTCGCTGACGAAGATCTACGAGCCCGGCAAGAAGCTCGATTGGGACGACGATCACCTGCGCACGGACGAATTCGGCATTCTGTACGGCGCGTTCAAGAAGATGACGACCCGGCTGGATCATTCGATCGAGGAATCTTACGGCATGCAGATCAAGCAGAAAGAAGTCGAGCTCTCCACGCTGCATTCCCAGATTACGCCTCACCTGCTGTACAACACGCTCGATTCGATCTATTGGTACGCGCTCTCAAGCGGCAATACGGATGTCGGCGACATGGTCAAGGACTTGTCCAAGCTGCTGCGCATCGGCCTGAGCAAGGGGAAGACCGTCATCACGATCGGCGAAGAGCTCGAACACGTGCAGGCATATAGCCGGCTCCAGAAGAAACGCTACCCGAACACGCTCGAGATTCATTGGGACGTCGACGAGACGCTGCTCTCGTTCACGTCGCCCAAGGTGATCCTCCAGCCGCTCGTCGAGAACGCGATCTTCCATGGCGTCAGCGGCATGGACGGCGAGGGAGAAATCTGGGTACGGATCGCCAGAGGCGATGGGGAGATTCTCATGACCGTCGAGGACAACGGTTTCTTGCCCGTCGACATGAATCGGCTGGAAAGCATTCTTGCGGGGGAGACGAACGACAAAGGATACGGCATTCGCAACGTTCATCAACGGATTCGGCTGCATTTCGGGGAGGCGTACGGTCTTCGATACGAACGTCGCGACGGAGGCGGGCTGAAGGTGGTTATCAACATGCCGATGCGTCCATCCGCACCCTAAGCGCATAAGGAGCTGCATTCGGCACTGTTTTCCGCGCAACTCATTATTATGCTCATACACGAACCGTCAGGGATTTCCCTGGCGGTTTTTGGCGTTGGTCTCCTTTTTTCGGAACTTATTTTACATCACATTCATGCCGGAATATATCCTCGTCACTCGCCAGCACCCCTTATATACTGAGTTCACAGAAAGGAAGTGATCTCACGTGAAGGCGTATTTGCGTGCATTGTGGAAATACCGGGTGCTGACATTCATGATGTTCCCCGCGCTGCTTATTGTCGTGTTGAACAACTACTTGCCGATGTTCGGCGTGTTCATCGCCTTCAAGAACATCAACTATACCGACGGAATATGGGGCAGTCCCTGGATCGGTTTCAAAAATTTCGAATTTCTGTTCTCCTCGCAATCGATCTGGCGCATTACCCGCAACACGGTGCTGTACAGCCTGACCTTCATGGTCGTCAATCTGGTGTTGTCCGTAGGGATTGCCGTCGCGATCAGCGAGCTGCGCGGAAGGCTGCTGGCCAAGGGCTACCAGACGCTGATCATCATGCCGTACTTCCTGTCGATGGTCGTCGTCAGCTACCTGGTGTACGCCTTCCTCAATCCCGATCGCGGATTCGTGAACGTCCTGCTGGAAAGCTTCGGGGCGGATAAAGTCTTCTGGTATTCGGAGACGGAATATTGGCCATACATCCTGACGTTGGTTAACGCCTGGAAGAGCGTCGGCATCGGAGCGGTCATCTATATTGCGGCCATTGCCGGCATCGACCCGGAATATTACGAGGCGGCGGTCATCGACGGCGCTTCCAAGTGGCGGCAGACGATTCACATTACGCTGCCCTCGATCCAGCCGATCATCATCATCATGACGATCTTGTCGATGGGCCACGTATTCAACTCCGACTTCGGTCTTTTCTATCAGGTGCCGATGGACGCGGGAGCGCTGTATCCCGTTACCGACACGGTCGATACCTACGTCTACCGGGTGTTGATGGAGCTTAACGACATCGGCATGTCGTCTGCCGCGGCGCTCGTGCAGTCCGTTCTCGGATTCTTCCTGGTGCTGGCGACGAATTCTGCGGTCCGTAAAATCAATCGCGAGCAAGCGCTGTTCTAGGGCGTGTACGCAAACGCAGTCTGGAGAGAATGACGATGATCAAAACGAGAAACAAACGAGACAATTCAATAAGTCCGGTGGCGAACGCCGCGTTGAACGCATGGTTTATCCTGTTGTCGCTCGCTTGCGTGCTGCCGATCTTGCTGGTCGTCATCGTATCGGTGTCGCACAACGATTCGCTGCTGAACCGGGGCTACAGCTTCTTCCCGGAGAAATTAAGCGGCATCGCTTACGAGAGCTTGTTCAAGGATTACGGCACGATCGTGGGCGCATACGGCGTCAGCATCGGCATCACGGTAGCGGGCACGCTGCTCAGCGTCTTGCTGATGGCGTTGTACGCGTACCCGATCTCCCGCGAGGATTACCCGCTCCGCAACTTCTTCACCTTCGTCCTCTTCTTCACGATGTTGTTCAGCGGAGGGGTCGTCAGTAAATATATCGTGTTCACGCAAGCGATCGGCCTGCTCGATTCGTATATGGCGCTCATTCTGCCGCTGCTGATCGTGCCGTTCAACGTCTTCATTATGCGCACGTTCTTCCAGACGACGATCCATCCCGCGCTGATCGAGTCTAGCCGGATCGACGGCGCCGGGGAGTGGCTGATCTTCTTCCGCATCGTGCTCCCGCTGTCGCTTCCCGTCATGGCGACGATGGCATTGTTCGGCACGATCGCCTACTGGAACGACTGGTTCAATTCCCTGCTGTTCATTCGCAGCGAGGAGAAGTACCCGCTTCAGTTCCTGATGATGCGCGTGCTGAACGACGTCCAGTACTTGCGCAACAACGTCCAGCTCGCGGCGCAAAATCCGGAGCTGATGAGTCAGCTGCCCAACGAATCGCTGCAGATGGCGATGGCGGTCGTCGGCATCGGGCCAATCCTGCTCGTGTATCCGTTCTTCCAGAAGTATTTCGTCAAAGGCTTGACGGTCGGCGCCATCAAGGGCTGATAGCGACAATCGCGATAGGACCAGCCTGTGGGCTATGCGCCCTCAGCTGAACTATATATATTAATCATAGGAGGGTTACACGCAATGATTAGAAGAGATACGGGAAGAAGAAGCAAGGTGCTGGGAATGGCCGGTCTGCTCGCGTTAACGCTGCTTCTGCAAGCGTGCGCGTCCGGCGGCAATAGCGGCAAGTCGGAAGCGTCCCCAACAACGACGCCGTCGGCTTCGGCATCCGAGTCGGCCTCGGCTTCGGCGGAGCCTGGCGCATCGGAGGAAACGAAGCTCGACCCCTACGAGGTGACCATCGTCTACTTCGGCAAGCCTCAGCAGGACGACGCTCTCGTCGAAGAGAAGCTGAACGAATTTTTCACCGAGAAAATCAACGCCACCGTGAAGCTTCAACCGATCGCCTCCAGCGAATACAAAAACCGCACAGAGCTGATGATGAACGCCGGCGAGAAGATGGACCTCGTGTTCACGGCCTCTTGGCTGAACTACTTCGGCAACGTGACCAAGGGCGCATTCCTCGAGCTGGACGACCTGTTGGAGAAGTACGGGCAGGGCATTAAGGAGGAGCTGCATCCGCTGTATCTGGAAGCTCCGCGCATGAACGGCAAGCTGTACGCGATTCCGACGAACAAGGAAATTACCCAGGGCAAGGCGATCACGTATCGCAAGGATTTCGTCGAGAAGTACAACATTCCGATCGACACGATCAACTCGATGGCCGACTTGGAGCCGTGGTTCGAGAAGGTGAAGGCGGACAGTCCCGAGACCACCAACTTCTTTCTGGCCGGCGGCAGCGGCAACTTCACGAGCGGCTTCCTCATGTACGAGGGCCAGTCGAACTGGCGTCCGATCGGTCCGGTTCCGGCGAAGACGCCGATGTTCCTGCTCGACTACAAGGCAACGGACATGAAGGTCAAGTCGGTGCTCGATCCGGAGATCGTGGATTTGAACAAAAAAGAGCTCGAGCTGTACCGCAAATATTATGAAAAAGGCTATATCAACTCGGATTCGGGCACGAGCACGACGGCTATCGACGATTATCGCAAACAAGGGAAAATCTGGACGCAGACAACGACATGGAAGCCGGGTTCGGACATCGAACTGCAGATCGCGGACAACAACCAATTCGAATACGTGTCGCACGTCGTGGAGGAGCCGATCGTAACGACCGATCTGGCGGCGGGCTCCATGTTCTCGATCTCGCGGACGTCCAAAAATCCGGAGCGCGCGATGATGGTGCTGAATTATCTGCATACCGATCCGTACGTGATCAACCTGTTCGTCAACGGCATCGAAGGCAAGCACTACACGAAGGTCGGTGACAATCGCATCGAGCCGATCGCTGATTCCGGCTACTCGCCGGGCATCTTCTGGGTCGTCGGCAACCAGTTGAAAAACTATCTCAAGCCGGGTCAGCCTGACGATCTGTACGAGAACTGGAAGAAGTTCAACAACGAAGCGAAGCAGTTCCCTCTCATGGGCTTCGTGTTCGACGATACGAACGTGAAGAACGAGATTACGCAAATGACGGCGGTCGTCAACGAGTACAAGGTCATCTTCACAGGCGCGGTCAAAAATCCGTCCAAGGAACTCGACCAACGCAACGCCAAGCTGAAAGACGCGGGCATCGAGAAGGTGCAGGCGGAGCTGCAAGCGCAGATCGACGCCTGGTTGGCGGCCAACAAGAAGTAACCGGCAGCGGCAATAGGGACAAAAAGTCTCCGAATGGAGACTTTTTTCCTGCAATGAAGAGGGAGGCGTCTTATGAGACCGCAAAATTTAATCTATACGTTCGTTAGCTATGCCTCGCACTACGATACCGACTGGGGACGCGGGACGGCGACCGACGGCGTGGAGCTGACGGCGCGAATCGCTCACAAATACGGAATCCCTGTCACCTGGATCGTGAACGGCGGTTCGGTTCCTGTGCTGGAAGAGCGGATTCGGGAGTGGCATGACCGATACGGGGACGATGTCATCCTGCAATGTCCGCTATTCATCGAGGACACCGGCGCGGATAAGGCTCGGCTCAAGGCGAAGCTCGAGCAGGATTGGGCCGTCGTGGAGAAGGCATTTCCCTGGGTGAAGACGAAAGTGGCGGGGCGGGGCAAAATTTACAATGAAACGATCGAAGTCTTGGAGGAGCTCGGCTTCCAGGGCATGTGGGGCTACTGCTGGGAGCAAGTATGGTGGGACGGCATTACGCACCAGGGCATCCCTTGGGGTTCTTGGTATGTAGATGGCAGCCGCTACAAGGCGCCGCATCCCGGCAAAGGGAACATCGTCGCTTGCGAATGGACGGCCCGCGATTTGAATCTGACCTACCATTCGAGCAATCCGTGCATTTACTCCACCGATCCGAATGACGTGCTGCGAGCAGGGCTGTGCGACGGAGACAACATCGAATATTGGAAGAACCTGTTTCACGATTACCTCGACAATACGGCTCATAACGATCAAGTGTACTTCTTGCAGCATCAAGAAGCGCACGAGATGGAATTCACCGACCGGTTCTCGGTATTCCCCGCCTCTCACGTCGAAGCCTGCGAAGGCATGCTGGATCGGTTCTTCGACTATATTACGGATTACCCGATCACGCTGACGACGCTGCCCAAGGCGGTCGAACTGTACCATCGGACGAACGAAGTGACGGCGCCCGTCTATATGCTCACCCGGGATACGCAAATCCGCCCAGCCGTTAACGATTATACGATGACGCTCGGCGGGGTAGGTTCGGGGCCGTGGCCGACGACGCTGCTCTACTACGATCATGAGTGCCAATTGGCATTCGTCGAAGGAGAGTGTACCCCTCGCATGCTGCGCAGCTACATCGGCAAGGGAGAGATGAGCGATACGTTCGAAGAGTCCGTTCCCCGCGTATTCGTCACCCGGCATGTTCGTACGGCGGATACGATCGAGGTCGAGGTCGAGATCGGACATTGGCGGCCGATCCCTTTCGCATTGGCTTATTGGGACGATCTGGCGGACTTCGAGGTTGAATGGTGCTCGGATGGCGCGACAGCGAAGCCGGAGCCGATCGGAGGGCAAGTCGCCATGATTCGGCTAACGCTGACCGGCGAACCGCGCGTAGTCGGGCTGCGCTTGCGGCGCAAGGAAGGGAGAACGCCATGATTCGGCTGTTCGACCAGCATCGGATACGTCAGGCGACGGAGCTGGAAGGGCTGTGGGAATTCGCGCCCGTCTCCTCGCTGGACGAAGTGCCGGAACAATATCCGTATCGGCTGACGGTTCCGGGTTGTTGGGAGAGCCACCCGGATTTCATTCGATACCGGGGGCAGGGCGTGTATCGGACGATGGTGACGGTGGCGGAACGGGGGGCGATTCGCCTTGTTTTCAAGGGTGTCAGCCATACGGCGAACATCTATTGGGACGGCCGGCTTATGACGAACCACTATAACGCCTATACGCCGTTCGATACGATCGTCCGGGACGTCGAACCGGGGGAATACGAGCTTCGCGTTCATGTCGACAATACGTTCGGGGAGCATTCCGGGCTGCACGTGCCGAACGATTACCGCACGTACGGAGGCATCATCCGGCCAGTCGTCGTGGAACGCGTGCCCGACCTCTGGATCGAACGGCTGGCGTTCACGCCAAAATGCGAGCGCGGATGGGCAGCCTCGGTCACCGTCTGGGTCCGAAATTCGTCGGATCGACCGGCAGTCGCGGCAGTTCGCGGCAAGTTGGCGGGCCGGGGGCTCGATTACGGCCCGTTAACCGTCCCGGGGGGAGAGACGGCTGCAATCACGCGGACGTTCGAATTTCCGAACGCGGAACCGTGGTCGCACGAGTGTCCGAAGCTTTATGCTTTAGAATTGCGTTTGTATGAAGGAGAAGACGGAGGAGGGGAGCCGCTGGACGATCTGATCGAGCGAGTCGGCTTCCGCACGGTGAGGATCGAGGGGAACCGTCTGTTGGTGAACGACAGAGAAGTCGTCCTGCGCGGGTTTAACCGGCACGAAGACCATGCGAGCGTCGGTGCGGCCCTTCCGCTGCAGCTGATGGCGCAGGATATCGATTGGCTGGAGAGCATCGGCGCGAACTGTGTCCGCACGTCGCACTATCCGAACGATGAGCGATTCCTGGATCTATGCGACGAGCGCGGCTTGTTCGTATGGGAGGAGAGCCACGCGCGATCGTTGACGCTGGAGCAGATGAGCCACCCGCTGTTCGCGTCGCAATCCGCGGACTGCATCCGCGACATGGTCGAGCAGCATATCAATCATCCTTCCATCATAATCTGGGGATTATTGAACGAATGCGCGAGCGACACGGCGGAGGGCCGAATTCACTTCGAAGCCCAGTTCCGGCAATTGCGCGGCCTCGACGGCAGCCGACCGTTGACCTACGCTTCGTGCCATGTGTTCAAGGACAGATGTCTGGACCTGGCCGACATCGTCTCGTTTAATCTGTACCCGGGCTGGTACAACCCGGAGAGCGTCGAGGAATTCTACCGCCTCCTTCGACCTTGGATAGACGCGAGCGGCGGAGCGGGCAAGCCGCTGCTTGTCAGCGAGTTCGGCGCGGAGGCGCCCTACGGCTGCCGCGATCCCGGGGAAGCGAAGTGGAGCGAGGAATATCAGGCGCGGCTCCTCGGCGAATCGCTGGACTTCTATCTTGGCCAACGCGAAATATGCGGTACTCTTATCTGGCAGTTCAGCGACAACCGGGTGGACGAGGAGTTCGGTTCATTCGCTTCCCGGGCGGGCAACCGCAACAACAAGGGCGTACTGGACGCCTACCGAAGACCGAAGCTCGCGGTCGAAGCGGTGAGGACGAGATTCATGGCATCGACTGAGCAGGAGAGAGGGAGATCGCATACCCATGGCTAATCACGAAATTGTCATGCAACGCGCCGTCCCCGTACACGATGCAGCCGACGTTATCGTAGTCGGGGGAGGACCTGCGGGAACGGCGGCCGCCATCGGCGCCGTGCGCTGCGGGCGGAAGACCATTCTGCTGGAGCATACCGGACAGCTTGGCGGAATGGGCACGCTGGGCAACGTCAGCGTCTTCATGGGCGTAGGGAACGTAACCGGCATTTATCGCGAGATCATTTCCGAATTTCTGCCGAATTCTCTGCCAGGCTCGCATCACGAGTCGGCTATTGCGCCGCAGTATTCGCCGTTCGAACTGCGCCATTATTTGAATGGGAAGCTTGAGAAAGAAGGCGTGCAAGTCTATTACCACGCCAGCTTCGTCTCGGCCCTCATGGAGCAAAGGCGCGTCACTGGCGTCATTGCCAATACGAGGGAAGGTCTGCGGGCATTCGAAGGCTGCGTTGTCATTGATTGTACGGGAGATGCGAGAGTCGCCGTCGATGCCGGCGTACCGACACGGTCGGGACGCGATGAGGATGGATTGACGCAGCCGATGACGCTCATGTTCATGATGCAGGACACCGGTAAGCCGGTACGTCAATACTTGCCCGAGAATTGCGATCGCTACGAGAAGGTGGAACAATTGCCGCAAGGCCGCCATCTGCACTGGAGCATGATGGACGATGGAACGCTTCTCGTCAATATGACGCGCGTCAAAGGCAACGGGGCGAGAATCGAGGATATTAACTATGCCGAGAAGGAAGCGCTGAGGCAGGTATTCTCCGTAGTCAACTATTTGCAGCGCACGAGCCATCCGAACCATATTCTGTCCCATGTTGCCGGTCAGGTCGGCGTTCGGGAGACGAATCAAATTATTGGCCGATACACGCTAACGGAAGAGGACTTGACGAGCGGGCGGCGATTCGACGATGTCGTCGCGCAGACCAATTACGAGATCGACATCCACAGCCCTACCGGGGACGCGAACACGGATGAACGGAAGCTGGACGGCTACGACATTCCTTATCGCTGCATGCTTCCCGCGGACGTGGAAGGACTAATCGTCGCCGGGAGAAGCATCTCCGCCACGCATGTAGCCATGTCCTCCATGCGCGTGCAGGCAACGTGTTACGCGCTTGGCCAAGCCGCGGGCATTGCCGCCGCGATCGCGATCGATGCGGATGTACCGCCGGCCGACATTTCCATTGCGCAGCTTCATGCATTAATGTCACGACAAGGAATCCTATTCGCGCGCCAATAACGGATTTTCCTGGCCTGGTCTGTGAATGCTTGAGTCTCCGCCGAGGAGGGACGAACAATCCCCCTCCTCGGTAAACGGGGACGAATCAGCCCGAATTCGGAGCGTTCTGATGGAACGAGTGAACGTCCGGATGAACCGCCAGCTTGTCGACGAACTGCACGAGTAAGCCCGCATTGGCTACTTTAACGGTAAGATGGATTTTGACGCACGGTTCCCCTTTATCGGGTCCGAACGATTGTTCTTCCTTATTGACCGTCATATCTACAATGATAATTCCGTTCTCTTCGATTACGCGCACCACTTCATTGACGCGGCCTGCCCGACAGCCGATCTTCATTTCCATTTTCATTTTGCGCTTGACGCTGAACACCCGTTTCTCCCACCGATTAAGCAGGAACAAGCAGAAGAGGACAACCAAGGTCGTGAGCAAGGAGACGAAGTAGAATCCCGCTCCGACGCTTAGGCCGATCGCGGCCACAACCCACAGAGAAGCAGCCGTGGTCAGTCCCGAGATCGTGAACCCGTTGCGCATAATCGCGCCCGCTCCCAGAAAGCCGATTCCGCTGATGACCTGAGCCGCGAGACGCGCAGGGTCCATCCTGACATTCAATTCATCCGCGAATTGGGAGAAGCCATAGATGGAGAGCAGCATGATCGCGGTCGCGCCGACGCACACCAGAATATGGGTCCGGAAGCCAGCAGCCCGGTTGCTCCATTCCCGCTCCAGTCCGACCAGTCCTCCGGCTATTACGGACAGCACGATCCTCAACGACAATTCCCAATAAGAAATCGCCCATACCCCTTGCCCCATCAACGTTCGCCTCCGATTCATTAAGACAAAGACACCGATTCTGCTCCATCCCTCTGCCAGGAATAGAACCGAATGCGGCGTCTCCTCATCTCAAGCCGATATCTGATATTTACTTATAGATTATTTCGTAGAGAACACTTCGACAATATGCCATTGGCGATTCAGTCCAAGATTGACGATCTGGCCGTTCACCGAAATCATCGGACGAGTCGGGTGCTGTCTGTCCGTAAATACGATTTCTCCGATGCGCCCATCGTTCAGCTTAACGAATACGCCGTTGTGAAATTGCGTCGTCCTCTCGATAAAAGTCTGCACATACAGAGGATCCAGCTTGCCGAACGATCCGGCATGCAATTCTTCGAGAACGAGGTACGGGGATTCCGCTTTGCGATAATTCCGGTTGGAGGTCATCGCATGGTACATGTCGGCGATCGCGACGATTTTGGCGTACGGGTGAATTTTCTCCCCTTTGACCTTCATCGGATAGCCGCTGCCGTCGATCCGTTCATGATGCTGCAGCGCCGCGAGCCATATGCCTTGATTGAAGGAAGCGATGCCTTCCAGCAGCTTGAATCCGTATACGGTGTGCTGCCTCATCTCCTGAATCTCTTCCGAAGTCAACCTGGACGGCTTGTTGAAGATCGCGGAATCGACTTTCACGTTGCCGATATCGTGGAGCAAGCCGGCCATCGCGATCGGCAGCCAGTCTTTCTCCGGGAACTTGTTCCACTTGGCAAGCTGATAGGAAGTCATCGCGCACAGGACGCTGTTGCGAACGAGCACGTCCGGGTCTCCCGCTGTCGGAGGAGGCAAGAAAGTCAACACGTTATACTCATCCATATGCCCGATCAATGCGGTTAATCCATTGCGCAGCTCGAGCACCGGAATCTTCTGACCGGAATTGACCATGGAGATCGTGCGATGCAGCAGCTTCTCCATCATCAGAAATTCCTGCTGCAAATGGGTGAGCTTGGTCTCTACAGCCGCCGCGACCTCGTTGGGCTTGTCTTCCGCGGAGGATTCCTCAAGCCCGCTGCGAATGATATCCACGCTGGGAATGAGGAAGGCTTGGAGAATTTCCATATCCCTCTCCGACAAGACGCGCCCTTCCTGCAGAAGCACGCTTCCCAGAGCGGTCTGGACGTCGCCGCCCAGACGATCGCCTGTCTGTACCTGTGTAATCGGAATGATCGGCATGCCGCATCTCCTTCTCCAACGTTTCCTGCCAAGCAAAAACGCCTTTGCCGTCCTCTAGACGCAAAATTGAGTTTTTGTCGGAGGTGATCCAGAAAAGTATAGCGGATTTTATACTTTCTGAGTCACCGCGAACAAGAAGACAGCCGGTTAGCTGTCTCCTTCTTCATTTTCGGTTTCTTCGGAATCGGTATCGTCCTCGCTTCTTGGCGCCCGGGCTACGGTAGCTACGGAATCCTCGTCGCGAATATTGATCAACTTGACGCCTTGCGTAATTCGGCCCATCGTATTGATGCCCGACATGCTCGTGCGGATCAGCGTTCCCGAAGAAGTCATGATCATCAAGTCTTCTTCGTCGTGAACGACTTTCAAGCCGACGATCTCTCCGTTTTTGTCCGTCACGTTCAACGTTTTGATGCCTTTGCCACCGCGGGTTTGAATGCGGTATTCCGTCATCGGCGTCCGCTTGCCGTAGCCTTTGGCCGTTACGATCAGCACGTCCCGATCCGACTCGACGACGTCCATGTCGATGACTTTATCCCCTTCGTCCAGCTGAATGCCCTTCACGCCCGTAGCGGAACGTCCCATGGCGCGAACGTCTTCCTCGGAGAAGCGAATGGACATGCCGTGGCTCGTCCCCATCACGATCTCGCGGGAGCCGTCCGTCAGCTTGACGCCGATCAGATCGTCGTCCTCGCGCAAGGAAATCGCGATCAGGCCGACTCTGCGAATGTTCGCATAGTCGTCGAGAGGCGTCTTCTTGACGATCCCGTTCCGGGTGGCGAAGAAGAGGAATTGATTCGGCTCGAACGCTTCGACCGGAATGACCGCGTTGATCGTCTCTCCCTGTTCGATCTGAATCAGGTTGATGATCGGCGTTCCTTTGGCCGTGCGGCTCAGATCCGGAATTTCATAGGCTTTCATACGGAACACGCGGCCTTTGTTCGTGAAGAACAGCAAGTAGTGATGGGTGTTGGAGATGAACAGATTTTCGATGAAATCCTCATCCTTGGTGCCCATCCCCGTAATGCCTCTGCCTCCGCGCTTCTGGCTGCGATAGGTGGAGACCGGAAGCCGCTTGATATAGCCCGCATGGGTCATCGTCACGACGACATCGTCGCGAGGAATGAGATCCTCGTCGAGAATTTCTTCGTCGCTGATCGTGATCTCCGTGCGGCGCTCGTCGCCGTACTTCGCCTTGATCTCTTCGAGCTCTTCGTGAATGATGTCGTTCACGAGCTGCTGGTCGGCGAGAATCGCTTTGTACTCGGCGATCTTCGCGAGCAGTTCCGCATACTCCTGCTCAATCTTCTCCCGTTCCAGTCCGGTCAGACGCTGCAGGCGCATCTCCAGAATCGCCTGCGCCTGATCGTGCGACAGTCCGAAGCGCGTCATCAAGCCTTCGCGCGCTTCTTCCGTCGTCTGGGAAGCCCGAATCAGGGCAATGACTTCGTCCAGATGATCGAGCGCGATGCGCAATCCTTCCAGAATGTGAGCTCTCGCTTCCGCCTTCTTCAGATCGTACTCCGTACGCCGGCGGATGACTTCCACTTGGTGCTTAATATAGTTGTGAAGCACGTCCTTCAGGTTAAGCACCTTCGGCTCGTTGTTGACGAGCGCGAGCATGTTCACCCCGAAGCTCGTCTGCATCTGGGTCTGCTTGTACAGGTTGTTAAGCACGACCGTCGGCGTAACGTCGCGGCGCAGTTCGATGACGATGCGCATGCCGTTGCGGTCGGATTCGTCGCGCAAGTCGGTAATGCCGTCGATCTTCTTCTCACGCACGAGTTCGGCGATCTTCTCGACGAGCCGCGCCTTGTTCACTTGATACGGAATCTCGTGAACGAGAATGCGAGCTTTGCCGTTGTTCTCCTCGATCGTCGCCCGGGCGCGCATCGTAACCGAACCGCGGCCGGTCGCATAGGCCTGACGAATGCCGACGCGGCCGAGAATCAAGCCGGCCGTCGGGAAGTCCGGACCTTTGACATACTCCATCAAATCGTACGGCGTCAGCTCCGGATCGCGAAGCAGCGCTTGCGTTCCCTCTATCACTTCCTTGAGGTTGTGAGGAGGAATATTCGTCGCCATGCCGACCGCGATGCCGGTCGTACCGTTCACGAGCAGGTTCGGGAACCTGGCCGGCAATACGACGGGTTCCACTTCTTCACCGTCGTAATTCGGCTGGTAGTCGATCGTCTCCTTGTTGATATCGCGGAGCATCTCCATCGCGATCTTGGACAGCCGCGCCTCGGTATACCGCATCGCCGCTGCGGAATCTCCATCGATCGAGCCGAAGTTGCCGTGGCCGTCGACCAGCATGTAACGAAGAGAGAAGTCCTGCGCTTGGCGAACCATCGCTTCATAGATCGAGGAATCCCCGTGAGGGTGGTACTTACCGATGACTTCGCCGACGATTCTCGCCGATTTCTTATACGGCTTGTCCGGCGCCATTCCCAGCTCGGACATCGCATACAGAATCCGTCTCTGAACCGGCTTTAAGCCGTCCCGAACATCCGGGAGCGCCCGGCTTACGATAATGCTCATGGCATAATCCATGAACGATTCCCGCATCTCAACCCCGATATCGCGATCGCGAAGCTGGGAGCGTTGTTCTTCCGACATGAAGATCCTCCTTAGCCAATATACAAACAGAACGCGCTTGCGAATCTGTACACCGCAAGGCGTATACGATCATAGATTAGTAAATATGCAATAACTCCATTATACCATATTGCCCAAGGGAAAGGTTGGATGAACCCGCATGTCGATCCAGCGCGTCCGCAGCAAAAGGGCCAAGACGAACGTCCTGCTTGCCGATCCCGAGCTTAGAACCTACATTCCCGCTACCGAGGGCTTCGACCGTCGAACCGTGGAACGAATGTTGGAGAAATACGAAATGATCTATGTCAAACCGGTGGACGGTACGTTCGGCCGAGGCGTCATCCGGATCGAGAAGCCGGGTTCATCCTCTGTCTATCGGTTTCAATCCGGCGAGACCCGTTACGAGTTCCCGACGTTTAACGATATGTACCGCAAACTGATGGCCGTGAAGAAACCGAAACCCTACTTAAGCCAGCAGGGAATTCACCTTCTGAGATATCAAGAGAGAAGATTCGATCTCCGCGTCATGGTGCAGAAAAACCCTCAATCCGCCTGGGAAACGACGGGCATGATCGGGCGGGTCGCCCATCCGCGCAAAATCGTGACGAACTACCATGCCGGAGGCACTCCGAAACCGGTCGAAAAGCTAATGTCGGCTCATCTGAAGCCCGGACAGTGGCCGCCGTTCGAAGCCCGGCTGCGCAGGCTGGGAGTAACGGTCGCGGCAGCGCTCGAACGAAAATTCCCGAGGTTGAAGGAGATCGGCATCGATATCGCCATAGACGAGGATCTCCAACTCTGGATTCTCGAAGTGAATACGCTGCCGGACCCGTTCCTGTTCAAACGTCTTCCCGACAAATCCGTCTTCCGCAAGATGTACGCCTACGCGGTCGCTTACGGACGATTCAAGCCCCGCAGACGCAAAGCGTAGCCCGCAAGGGGTATCTCCCGCGAGAGATACCCCCTGTCGACTTGCCCTTATACGTCCAAGTTCTTAACGTACCGGGCGTATTGTTGGATGAACTCGCGACGAGGCTCGACGTTATCGCCCATCAACGTATCGAACATGAGGTCCGCTTTAATCGCATCTTCGATGCGCACCTGCAGCATCGTCCGGCTGGACGGATCCATCGTCGTCTCCCACAGCTGATCCGCGTTCATTTCTCCCAAGCCTTTGTACCGCTGAATGTTCAGCTTGGCGCCTTCTCCGAACTCGGCGATCGCTTCGTCCCGCTGTTTCTCGTTCATCGCGTAACGGACCGTTTTGTTCCGCTCGATCTTGAACAGAGGCGGCTGAGCGATATAGACGTATCCTTCCTCGATCAGCTTGCGCATGAAGCGATAGAAGAACGTCAAGAGCAATGTCCGAATGTGCGCCCCGTCGACGTCGGCATCGGTCATGATGATGATCTTGTGATACCGGGCTTTCGTAATATCGAAATCGTCGCTGATTCCCGTGCCGAGCGCCGTAATCATCGCCCGAATCTCCAGGTTGGACAAGATCTTGTCCAGACGCGCTTTTTCTACGTTCAATATTTTCCCCCGCAGAGGCAAGATCGCCTGGAAATGACGATCGCGGCCTTGCTTGGCCGATCCGCCTGCGGAGTCCCCTTCGACGATGTACAGCTCGGAAATCGCGGCGTCCTTGGAGGAGCAATCCGCCAGCTTGCCCGGCAGCGAACTGACTTCGAGCGCGCTCTTGCGCCTCGTCAATTCGCGCGCCTTGCGCGCCGCTTCCCGCGCTCTGGCCGCCTGCAAGCCCTTGTCCATGATCTTGCGGGCCACGGAAGGGTTCTCGTCCAGAAACTGCAGCAGCTTCTCGCTGAACAGAGATTCCACGATGCCGCGCACTTCGCTGTTGCCGAGCTTCGTCTTCGTCTGTCCCTCGAACTGAGGCTCGGGAATCTTCACGGAGATGATTGCCGTCAAGCCTTCCCGCACGTCGTCGCCCGACAGATTGGACTCGCTCTCCTTCACGAAGCCCATCTTCCGCGCATAGTCGTTAATAATTCGGGTCAAAGCGCTCTTGAAACCGGACTCGTGCGTTCCGCCTTCATGCGTATTGATATTGTTGGCGAAGGAGTACAGATTCTCGGAATAACCGTCGTTATACTGCATCGCGACTTCGCATTGAATATGATCTTTGGCGCCTTCTACGTAGATCGGCTGTTCATGCAGCGGCTCGCGGGTTTTGTTCAAATACTTGACGAACTCCACGATGCCCCCGTCGTAGTGGAACGAATCGTTCATGCCGGTGCGCTCGTCGGTAAGCGTAATCTGGATGCCTTTGTTGAGGAATGCCAGCTCGCGAATCCGGCCGACGAGAGTCTCGTAATCGTAGATCGTCGTCTCGGTGAAAATTTCCGGATCGGGCTTGAACCGCGTCTGGGTTCCCGTCTCTTCCGTCTCCCCGATGACCTTCAGATCGTATTGCGGAGCGCCGCGGCGATATTCCTGCTGATGGATGCGCCCGTCGCGCTTAACCGTAACGATAACCTGCTCCGACAACGCGTTCACGACGGAGACGCCGACGCCGTGCAGACCGCCGGATACCTTATAGCCTTCGCCACCGAATTTGCCGCCTGCGTGCAGGACGGTCATAACGACTTCGAGCGTAGACTTCTGAAGCTTTGCATTCAAACCGACCGGGATGCCCCGGCCGTTGTCGATGACGGTTATGCTGTTGTCTTCGTGTATAATGACGTCGATCCGCGTGCAATAACCGGCCAACGCTTCGTCAATACTGTTATCGACGACCTCCCATACGAGATGGTGCAGCCCCTTGCCGCTGGTCGAACCGATGTACATCCCTGGGCGCTTGCGAACCGCTTCCAGCCCTTCAAGCACCTGAATCTGACTCTCGTCGTAAGTATTTTGTTGATTAACGGACAAACCTTCCACCGCCTTCTTTACGTAACAGCTACCCTTCCAAAATTCGCGTCCGCTTCTTCAGAGTGGACGTAGAGATCGGAGAGTAATAAACCTTATGCTCCGTGACGACGATCGACTTGGGATCTTCTTCTCCGATCGTTTCGACTTCCTTGTTCTTCTGCGCGTGCAGAACGAACTGCCGCGACAGCTTCGAGGATTGCTCGATTGAAATATCGAAGATCGCGATGAGCTGCGATGTTCGGATAATTTTTTCCCCGCCAAGATGGATGTACACGAAGTTCCTCCTTAACGCTAGCGCAGCAATTGGCCGTCTCTCACGTGAAAAATGGATGCGTCCTTCAACCGGCTCATGTTGACGCTCTCCAATCCGGTTGTCGTGATGAAGGTCTGTACGCGGCTCTGGAACGTCTCGATGAGCTGCGTCTGCCGGGTCTGATCCAACTCGGACAGCACGTCGTCGAGCAGCAAGAGCGGGTACTCCCCGATCTCTTCGTGCATTAATTCCAATTCGGCCAGCTTGAGCGACAGCGCCGCCGTTCGCTGCTGCCCTTGGGAACCGAAGGACTGTACGTCCTTGCCGTTAATGGCGAAGGCCAGATCGTCGCGGTGCGGACCGGCCAACGTCGTGCCTCGTCTGAATTCCTGTTCCTTGCTCTGTGTTAACTTTATCATAAATTGCCCGAATAAAGAAGATTGATCTTGGTTATCCATGCCATCCGCCGTTCCGAACGAAGGTTTGTATTCCACCGTCAGATGTTCGTTTCCTCCGGTAATTCCGGCATGAATCTTTTCCGCCCATCTTTGCAGCTGTACAATAAAGTTTTTCCTTTTTTGCATCATTTTAACACCTGTCTGAGCCAACTGTTCATTCCATACGTCAAGCAGCTCGGGCGAAGCTCGGCGGATGTCGGTCGACTTCAAATAGTTGTTGCGCTGCTGCAAAATTTTCTGGTACTGCTGCATGTCGTACAAATAACCGGGATGCACCTGGCCGATCTCCATGTCCATGAACCGGCGGCGCACTCCCGGTGCTCCCTTGACGATATCCAGATCTTCCGGGGCGAACAGCACGACGTTAAGCGTCCCGACGAAGGTGCTCAGCTTGCGCTGCTCGAGCCCATTGATTTTCGCTTTTTTTCCTTGCGCGGACAGCTGCAGCTCCAGGCTGACGTTGCCCATTCGCCGGCTCATCTCAGCCCGAATGATCGCAGAACCGCTGTTCCAGCCGATCAATTCCTTGTCCTTGGAGGTCCGATGGGACTTCGTGAGCGACAGCACGTGGATTGCTTCCAGCAGGTTCGTCTTCCCTTGGGCGTTCGGTCCGATGAAGATATTGACGCCGCCCTCCGTCTTCAGCTTGACGGAATCGTAATTGCGATAGCCTTGCAGCTCCATCGCGTTCAACTGCATTCGACATTCACTCTCCAACTGGCTCGAAGAAGCAGGACCGCCTTACCGGGTTCCGATCTTGAACGATCCGAACCCTTCGACCTCGACGGTGTCCCCGACTCTCAGCTTGCGTCCTCTGCGGTTGTCGGGCTCCCCGTTCACGAGAACGCGCTTTTCCTGCAGAAAAAATTTCACTTCCCCGCCGGTTCCGATGCAATCCGCCAGCTTGAGAAATTGTCCGAGCGTAATGTATTCGGTCGATATACCGATGCTTTTCATCCGTTTCGCCTCAATTCGTCGTTCGGTAAGGAAGGATGAGGTGCAGGCTGTTCTCATGATCGCTCGGCCGGATAATGATCGGGCTCATCGAGCCGTTAAAGCCGATGAACAGTTCCTCACTGTCGAGGACCTTCAGAACGTCGAGCATATATTTGGAGTTAAAAGCGATTTTGAGCGGTTCCCCGCGCATCTCGCTGACGCTTAATTGTTCCGTTACTTTCCCGAGCTCGGAAGAGCTGGACGAAATTTCGATTCCGCCGTTGTCCGTCGTGACGAGGCGGACGATGTTCGTTTTCTCCTCTCTGGAGAGCAGGTATGCACGGTCGATCGAATCGCTGAGCTGCTTCGTGTTCAGGACGAGTTCTGTTTTGAAGCTCTGCGGAATAATCTTGGAAGTATCGGGATAAGTTCCGTCGAGCATTCTCGAATAGAACAGAACATTGCCCAATTTGAACAACACTTGGTTCTCGGCGACGACGATGTCGACCATGACGTTCTGATCCGGCACGATTTTGGACAGCTCGTTCAACGTCTTGCCGGAGATGACGATGTTCGAGAAACGCACGTCTCCCGAATCCACGTTCGCTTGGCGGCTCGCCAGCCGGTGACGGTCGGTCGCGACGAATTTGTAGAGGCCGTCGTGCAAGTTCCAGAGAACCCCTGTCAAAATCGGAGTCGATTCGTTTGTCGTAACCGCGAACACCGTCTGACGAATCATATCGCGCAGCAGATCGCCGGGAATCGATACGACTTGTTCTTCCATCAGGGAAGGAAGCACCGGGAATTCTTCGGGATCAAGGCCGACAAGCTGAATTTCGGTTGCTCCGGACGTAATCATCGTCTGGAAGCGTTCGCCGACTTCGATATGAACTTCTTCATGAGGGAGCTTCTTGACGATTTCCACGAAAAACTTGGCCGTCAAGACAACGCTTCCCGTTTTAACGACGGTAGCGATCGTTTTCTCTGCCGTTTCCATAGGAATAAAGCTTTGGATGGAAATATCGGTATCGCTTGCGGTCAACGTAATGCCGGAGAAGCCGGCATCTATCTTAATGCCGCTCAGAATCGGTATGGTCGCTCTGGACGCAACGGCTTTGGATACGTGTTGAATCGCTTCGTTCAATTCGTTGCGCAATATCGTGAATTTCATGGATTCACCTCATCGATTTTGTATATTGTAGCATGTTTTAAATATTAAAGTCGTAGTAGGGGCGCTGAATATGTGGATAAGCGCGAAAAAGCTCGAAAACAACGCCTATCCACATGTGGATTTGTTGTGCATAGGCGTTGAACAGATTCGTCAGGTCAAATTTTTAATTTTCTCGGTCAAGCTGTTGATAATTTTGTACAAGTCCTGGTCGACTTTGATCAGCTGTGAAATCTTCTCGTGGGCGTGAATAACGGTCGTATGGTCCCGGCCTCCGAACGCGTCCCCGATCTTCGGAAGCGAGTAGTCGGTCAGCTCGCGGGAAAGATACATGGCGATCTGGCGCGGGAAAGCAACGGCTTTCGTCCGTTTGCGCGCTTTGAAATCCTCCAGCTTAAGCCCGTAGTAGTCGCCGACCCGCTGCTGAATGTCCTGCATCGTGATGAGCCGGTTGCGGCCCGTCGGCAAAATGTCCTTCAGCGCTTCGGCCGCCAGATGGGCGGAAATATCCTGATTTGTGAGCGACGAATAGGCGACGATGCGGATAAGAGCGCCTTCCAGCTCGCGGATGTTGGAATCGATCATGTTGGCGATATACATCATCGCCTCGTTCGGGATATCGAGGTTTTCCGCCTTCGCTTTCTTGCGGAGAATCGCGATCCGCGTCTCCAGGTCGGGCGGCTGAATGTCGGTGATCAATCCCCATTCGAACCTGGAACGAAGCCGTTCTTCGAGCGTCGGAATCTCCTTGGGCGGGCGGTCGCTCGAGATGACGATCTGCTTATGCTCCTCGTGAAGCGCGTTAAAGGTGTGGAAAAACTCCTCCTGCGTTCCTTCCTTGCCGGCAAGAAACTGGATATCGTCGATGAGCAGCACGTCGATGTTGCGATACTTGTTGCGGAAGCTCTCGCCCCGGTTGTCGCGAATCGCGTTGATGAACTCGTTCGTGAATTTCTCGGAGGATAGATACAAAACCTTCATATGAGGGTTATGTTCCAATATATAATGGCCGATCGCATGCATGAGATGGGTTTTGCCGAGTCCGACGCCTCCGTACATGAAAAAAGGGTTGTACGATTTGGCCGGCAGCTCCGCGACCGCCAGCGAGGCGGCATGCGCAAAGCGGTTGGCGGCTCCGATAACGAACGTATCGAACGTATATTTCGGATTGAGCATGTGCATCATCGGTTCTTCGAGCGCAGGCTCGCGCGTTACCGAGATTTGCGGCGCCGGTTCGGCGGGCTCGACCGGTCGGACTTCTTCAATGGAAAACTTGACTTCGACCGGTCTGCCGATATAGTCGGAGATCGTCGAGGAGACAAGCTTCGTATAACGCGTTTCCAACCACTCCACGGCAAAGGTCGTCGGCGCGGTCACGAGAACGACGCTGTCGCTGATGAACGCGGCCTTCGTCGACTTGAACCAAGTATCGAAGCTGGGCTTGCTGAGCTTCGTTTGGATGACCGACAACACCTGCTGCCAGATTTCGTTGTTGGGGTTGTCCACGACAAATTCTCTCCTTTAACTCCTCGCAAGGACAAAAAATAAGCGGAGAACGTGTAGTCGAACGCTTTTCGACCAGTTATCCACATTATTCCCTGAATTATTAAGAGGGTTATCCACGGGTGTGGGGATTTGTTCACAAAGTTATACACAGGGTGTTAGTAATTCGAGGGTAATTTTTCCGAATCCACGGGTAAAGACATGACTAATCATAGCAGACAAAGCCTATAAATTCAACGAAATTCCCCCTGTTATCCACAATTTCAATAACTTGTGGATGAAAACTGTGCACAGCACAAGATATTGTTGATAAAATGTGAGACGATCCGACAAGGTTGTGCAAAGTTCGTTTCTTTCCTCTGGATTGTTCACATGTGCATAAGTTTTAAGGGGGAAAATCGGGTATCCACAACCGGATTTTTGATTTTTCGATTCGTGAAAACGCCCTTGAACATCCACACGAGCCTGTCGGCTTATCCGTGTGCTGTTCAAGGGCGTCTTAGCGATGAGAGTCAGGGGTCAATCATCGTAGAAATCATCGTCGTAGTCGTCATCATCATCGTAATCCACAGACAAGATTTTGCCAGTATGGGCATGGACGTCGACCTCGGCTTCTCCGCGCTTCGTTTTTAGCTCGATCTCGTAGTGAAGGACGCCGTCGTCTTTATCCAGCTTGGATTTGACAACGGTACCTCCGACGCGTTCCTGGGCGATTCGGGCTGCTTGCTCGCGGCTAATGCCCGGTGTGCCGGCGGAAGGGGAAGGAGAAATGGATGGGGAGGCCGATGCGGAGGGAGAAGCGGAAGGAGTTCCGCCGGAAGTTGGGCGATCGTCGTCCCAATCGTCGTCATCGCGGTCGTCTCGTTCCACTTTTAAAGTTTTGCCTGTGTAGGCATCGATATGCACATCATATTCCCTGCGATCCTTCCGAACGTCCACATCGTAATAAACGATGCCGCGCTCCTTTTCCAGCTCGGCGCTGTACGCTTGACCTCCCGCAGCTTGCGCCGCCAATTCCTTCGCTTTGTCCGCTCCGATCCGTCCGTCGCCGCCGCTCGCCGCGAATCCGGTCGTTGCGGCGCCTGCGCCGATCGCGACGACGGACAAGAGCGCGGCGGACAGCACGATCTTTTTCGTATTGCTTTTCTTCATGCTCATTCTCCTCTCTGTATATATCCAACACGTATAGAGTAAGCCACGAAGATGAGAGGAGCGGGATAAGAACATTAGAAAACGATGAGAACGGAATTAAAAAGACAAGGACAGCGACTATGAATCGTCGTCGCTGCCCTTGTCGTCCTCGTCGTCCCAGATCACCGACATGATCGCCCCCGATACGGCGTTTACCTGCACGTCGGCATCCCGTCCGCTTTCGACGTCGACCTCTACGAGATAATAAGCGTTTCCCGCGTCGGCTCCTTTAAGCTCGACGTCTTCGGCCGTTCCCTTCACATGTGAGGCGGCGATTTTCCTGGCTCGCTCGGCTCCGATAAATACGGGAGGCTTGCTGTCGCCTCCATCGGGAGAGGCTGTTGGTAATGATGACGTCGGCGAAGGAGAAGGGGCCTCCGACGGTTCTGGAGTTGGTGTCGGAGTCGGAGAGGGCTCGGGGACATTCCCGGAACCGCCGATTCTCTCCAAATAAACGATTTCGCCGCTGCCGGCGTCGGCTTTGACCTGGTAGAGCCCTTGTTCCGTCTCCAGCAGCATAACGTACTGGTCGTCGGCTTTCACAAGATCTTTGACCGTGCCGGGATAACGGGACAGCACCGCTTCTTGCAGCGCTTCGCGGGAGATCGTCTCTTGCTGTCCGACCCACGGCTTCCACAGCGCGGCTATAATGCCGATTCCGATAGCCAGCACGACGATATAGCCGGCCAGCCGGAGCGTTCGTTGGTTCATGGTTGCGCCACCTCCATTAAGTCACTCCAATCATACGACGAGCAGATGAGAAAATGATGAGAGGCTGCGGGAAATCCGCGGCCGATCATTCGGCAGCCGGGAGCCGAATCATCGCCGTCGTGCCTATCCCCTCGAAGCTGTCCAGTTCGACGCTTGCTCCGATCGCTTCGGCGATTTCCTTCGCCAGCGACAAGCCGAGGCCGAAGCCGCCGCTTTGCCGGCTTCTCGCCTGATCGACGCGGTAGAATCGGTCGAACACTTTGGGCAGCTCGTCCTTCGAAATACCGACGCCCCGGTCGGCAATGCGAATCCAAGCCGCTCCGCCGTCAGCGCCCGTCGTGACCGCAATCGGCTCTTCGCTATATTTCCGGGCGTTGTCCAGAAAGATGAAGAGAAGCTGCCGGAGCAGGCTCTTGTCGCATACAACGCTGACGGGAGCTTTGGCTTCCACATGGACATCGCGGCGGTAGGCATTGCGGAAAGCGTCAGCCGCTCCAATCGCCAGCTCCCCAAGCTCCAGTACCTCCGGATTGACGTTCCAATGGCTCCGGCTTCCGGCGAGCAGGAGGAGCTGCTCCGTCATCTCTCTCATGCGGATTGCCTCCGAATGGATCGCTTCGACGGATTCGGCGAACAAGTCCGGTCGCTCCAAACCTTTGCGCTTCAGCAGATTGGCGTAGCTCTCGATGACGGTCAGCGGCGTCTTCAGCTCGTGGGAAGCGTTGGAGGCGAACCGCTCCTGCTTCTCGAAGTTGCTCTCCAGCAGCTCGATCATCCGGTTAAACGTCCGGCCCATCTCCGCGAGCTCGTCTTTGGCGTCTTCGCGCAGCTCGAGTCTTTTGAATCGTCCGCTCTCTCGAATTTCCTTCATCGTGTTCGTCATGTTCGCGACCGGCTGAGTGATCAACTTGCCGAGCAATCTTCCGGACACGAAGACGGGAATGAGCGCAAGCGCGGTCACGGCGACAAGCACGATGCGCAGCACGCGCATGTTGTCCGTCGTCTCCCGCAAACTGAGGATAAGCTGGACATTGACGACCGAGCCGTCGCTCCAGATGACCGGAAGGGAGATTAAGGCGTACTTTTCCCCCGCGTATTCGATAGTCTGCTTTATTTTCATCGGACTATAGATGGCTTCCCGCTTGCTCAGCTCCGATTGAGACGGCGAGGTGACGGGAGGATAATCGGCCTGGCCGTCCGGAGCTGCGATTCTGAGCATGCCGTCGGCCGGCACGTAGGCCCGCAGCAGATCGCGGACGGGAATGTTGTCGGCGTTCTGCCGGATGCCTTCGGCGATCGCCGCCGCTTCGGTCTCGGCCTTGCCGATCTCGCTGCTTAGCGACATCCGGTCGAACAGAAAGTAGATGCTCACGTTCATCAGAATGAGCAGGACGGCGAACACTAGGGAGGAGTAGAGGTGAATTTTGTTCTTCAGTCTCATGGCGTATCCTTGAGCGCATAGCCGACGCCCCGAACGGTGCGGATCAATTCGGATTCCCGGGCGTGATCGATTTTCTTCCGGACATATCGGATGTAGACGTCGACCACGTTCGTCTCTCCGTAATAGTCGAAGCCCCATACCGCTTCGAGGATCTGCTCGCGGCTGAGCACTTGGCGCTTGTTTCTAAGCAGGTAGACGAGCAGATCGAATTCACGCGGCGTCAGCTCGATCGGATCGCCGCCGCGAAACACTTCCCTTGTTTTCTCGTTGAGCTTAAGATCCAAAGCCGTCAGCCAGTCGCTCTCCGGTGAATCTGCGGGAGCCTGGGCAGGACGCTGTCTGAGCGATGCGCGAATGCGGGCCAACAGCTCTTCAATCTGAAACGGCTTGGTGACGTAATCGTTCGCGCCGTAATCCAGTCCGGATACTTTGTCTTCGACGGAGCCTTTGGCGGTCAGAAGAATGACCGGGGTTTGCGCATCCTGGGTGCGAATCCGCCGTAGCAGCTCGATTCCGCTCATGCCCGGAAGCATGATATCGAGGAGGACGAGGTCCCATTTATCTCCGCGATAAGCTTCCAGCGCATCGATGCCGTTGCCGTATCTGGACACCCGGTAGCCCTCGATCTCCAGTTCGATTTCCAGAAGCCTAGATATTTTTTCTTCATCTTCTACGACTAAAATTTTGGTTTCCATCCCAAGGCCTCCTTAGGCCGACTTTTAATTATCATATCATGATCTTAAGCGATTATGCCGCGCTTCTCGGTGCGAATGACAAGCTCCCATATTCGCAAGGCAATAGAAGGAAATTGGACATTCGTTGACATTTTAGGCTGGCCGTGGTTTAATAGATGGACGTGAGTTTTTAGGTAAGGGGGTTTGATCCATGGGTCCTACATTTAAGCCGAATGTAAGCAAGCGTAAAAAAGTGCACGGGTTCCGCAGCCGCATGAGCACCAAGAACGGCCGCAAGGTTCTGCAAGCTCGTCGCCAAAAAGGTCGCAAAGTATTGACGGCATAGTTAATGAAAGACCACTTGAGGTGGTCTTTTTTTCTACATTTGCAGCAGATGGAGCGGTAAATTATGCATAGGAAGCTGCGGCTGCGGAAGAGGGAAGATTTCAATACGGTATACCGGTACGGAAAATCGTTCGCCAATTCGCAGTTCGTCGTGTACTGGCGCAAGCGAACTCCGACGGGAACTTTCCGAATGGGCGTATCCGCGAGCAGCAAGCTGGGCGGGGCGGTCGTGCGCAACCGGTTGAGAAGGATGATTAAGGAGATCGTTCGTCTGAACGCGGCCAAGCTGCAGGAGGATATCGATCTCGTGCTGATCGTGCGCAAGCCGGCGCTGTCCATGGCGTACAAAGAGATGGAAGGAAGCATTCTCCACGTGCTGCGGAAGGCGGGGCTGCTCAAGGGCTCCAAGCCGTTCAGCGGCGGGGGCAGGCAGCCGTATTCGCAAGGGAAGCGCGGGAATAAATCTAATGAAGGCAAAGGCAAATAAAAGCGGGGGACGCGGGTAAGCCTCAGCTTTTCTTTGCCTTCTTTAATATGGTATAGTGGAACTGAATAGTTTCGGCCATGATTCTCCGTCCAGAGGACGCCGAAGGCGTTTTTGCTGGGACTGGCTGTTATCGGATTCAGCAAAGTTGAACATTTTACGGCATGCCGGCGATGAAGAGGGGAGTTTTCAGTTTTGTTGCGAAATCGCAAATGGTGGATCGTTCTCGGCGCAATCGCGCTGTTGACGCTGCTCGCGGGCTGTACGCCTGCGACTCAAGCAATCACTACCGAGGACATGGCGCATAGCGGATCTTGGTGGACAAGAAATGTCGTATACTGGTTCTCGCTGATGCTAGACACGTTCGCGGACTGGTTCGGCGGCGAATACGGACTTTCGATTTTATTGCTTACCATTATAGTAAGGACGATCATCCTTCCTCTAATGATAAAACAGTATAAGAACACGAAAGCCATGCAAGCCCTCCAGCCGGAGATGCAGAAGCTCCGTGAGAAATTCAAGGAAGATCCGCGCAAGCAGCAAGAAGAGATGATGAAGCTGTATCAGACTCATCAGGTCAATCCGCTCGCCGGATGTTTGCCGCTCATCGTGCAGATGCCGATCTTTATCGCGCTCTATAACTCGATTTATCAGAACATCGAGATTCGGGATCATTCGTTCATCGGATTCCAGCTCGGAACGTCGCCAGGTCAAGGGGAATGGTACTACTATATTATCCCGACGATCGCCGCGATCACGACGCTGATCCAATCGGTGATGATGTCCCAGCAGCAGACGATGGCTGGTCCGATGAAGGGGCTTATGTACATCTTCCCGGTTCTGATCTTCGTCATGGCGATCAACTTCCCGGTTGCGCTGCCGCTGTACTGGATTTACAGCAACATCTACACGATCGTTCAAAACTATTTCATGTACGGCAAGCCTAAGAAAAAAGAACCAGCTCCCGAACCAACACCAAAGAAAGGCAAAGGTAAAGGTAAGGAGGCGCGCGCAAAATGAAAAAGCTCCTGGCATCTGGGAAAACGATAGAAGATGCGGTTCGCAGCGGTCTGGCCCAATTGGGCGTGAAGGAAGACCGGGTGAATGTCAAAGTGTTGGAACAGCCGAGCAAAGGGCTGTTCGGGCTCATCGGAGCCAAAGAGGCGAAAGTGGAGTTGGAGTTGCTGCCGGACGGCGTGGAGGAAGCCATTGCTTTTCTCCGCGAAGTATCGGGAGCGATGGAACTGACCGTTTCCGTTGAACGTGTAGATGAGAATGATGCAGTGCGGATTAACATTACGGGTTCGGACTTGGGCATTCTGATCGGTCGTCGTGGACAAACTTTGGATTCTCTTCAATACTTGACGAACATCGTGGCTAATCGCCACTCGGACCGTCATCTTCGTATCGTGCTCGATGCCGAGCAATTTCGCGAGCGTCGCCGCCAGACGTTGGAGGCTCTGTCCGAGCGAATGGCGATGAAGGTCGTCCGAACGCGCAAAGAAGTCGTGCTTGAACCGATGACTTCGCAAGAGCGTAAAATTATCCACGCACGATTGCAATCGAATCCGAACGTCAAGACTTACAGTCAAGGAGACGAACCGAATCGTCGCATCGTGATCGCATTAAAGCAATAGCTGGCGTCCGCGCAATGGCTTCCGCAACGTTGGGGGGTCATTGCGTTTTTTAACGGAAAGAGGGATTGGCATGAACGAGGATACGATTGCCGCGATCGCGACAGCGCTCGGCGAGGGCAGCATCGCCGTCGTCAGAGTTAGCGGACCGGAGGCTGTCGATACGGTGGCTAAGCTGTTCAAGTCGAAGCTTGATTTGCGCGAAGCCGCTTCGCACACCGTTCAATACGGCTGGATCGTGGATCCGCAGTCCGATAGGCGAATAGATGAAGTATTGGTAACGATCATGAAAGGCCCGCGTTCCTTCACGGCGGAAGATGTCGTGGAGATCAGCACGCACGGTGGCATCGTCGCGGTGAAATCTGTGCTGGAGCTGGTGCTGAGACACGGGGTTAGATTGGCGGAACCCGGTGAATTCACCAAGCGCGCATTCTTGAACGGAAGAATCGACCTGGCGCAGGCCGAAGCGGTTATCGATCTGATTCGTTCCAAGTCGGATCGAGCTTTCCAGGTGGCGAGAAGACAGGCGGAAGGTTCGGTATCGAAGAAGATCGTTCCGCTGCGCCAGCAGTTGATCGAGCTGATTGCGCACGTCGAAGTGAACATCGATTATCCGGAGCACGATGTGGAGGACGTTACCGCGGAGCTGATTCGTTCGGATTGTCGCTCCGTCCTGGCCGAAGTGAACGAACTGCTGCAGCGATCTAATGAAGGAAAAATTTTGCGCGAAGGAATCGTGACGGCAATCGTCGGCCGCCCGAATGCGGGCAAGTCGTCGCTGCTGAACGCATTAGCCCGGGAAAACAAGGCGATCGTTACGGACATTCCGGGTACGACCCGGGATATCGTGGAAGAGACGGTGTCGTTGTCGGGTATCCCGCTGAGGCTGCTTGATACGGCGGGCATTCGCGAGACCGAGGATCTCGTCGAACAGATCGGCGTCGAACGCTCGCATGACGCTCTGAACGATGCGGATTTGATCTTGCTGGTGCTGAACAGGCACGAGGAACTGCACGACGACGAGCGGAAGCTGCTGCAGCAGCTTAAAGATCGCTCGACGATTATCGTCGTGAACAAGATCGATCTTCCCGCGCAGCTGGAGATGGAGGAGATCGAACGCGATTATCCATCCGAGCGGATCGTGTACTTGTCGGCAAAGGAAGGCCAAGGAATCGAGCAGTTGGAGAAGGCGGTATCGGGGTTGTTTTTCAGCGGAGCTGTCGAGTCCGGCGATATTACGTACGTGAGCAACGCAAGACATATCGCGCTGCTTCATCAAACCCGGCAATCGCTGGAGGACGCCATTCAAGCGACATATGAAGGTGTGCCGATCGATCTGATCCAGATCGATATTACCGCCTCTTGGGAATCGCTTGGACAGATTCTCGGAGATGCGGCTGGTGATTCGCTGCTGGACCAAATTTTCTCCCAATTTTGTTTAGGAAAATAACATATGCTAAGGAAAGCAAGGAGGGGTGGATATGACTTATCATGCCGGAGATTATGATGTTATCGTCATCGGTGCGGGACATGCGGGCTGCGAAGCCGCATTGGCTGCGGCACGGATGGGCAGCGAGACGCTGCTGCTGACGATCAATCTGGATATGGTCGCTTTCATGCCGTGCAATCCTTCCGTGGGCGGGCCGGCGAAAGGCCACGTCGTGCGCGAGATCGATGCGCTGGGCGGAGAGATGGGACGAAATATCGATAAGACCTTTATTCAGATGAGAATGCTCAATACGGGGAAAGGTCCGGCGGTTCATGCGCTCAGAGCGCAAGCCGACAAATTCCTGTACCAGCATATGATGAAGGAGACGATTGAGAATCAGCCGAACTTGACCTTGCGTCAGGGACTGGCGGAGGATCTGATCGTCGAAGACGGCGTGTGCAAAGGAATTATTACGAAGACGGGCGCCCAATACGGAGCGAAGGCCGTCGTGCTGACGACGGGAACGTATTTGCGCGGCAAAGTCATTCTTGGCGAATTGATGTACGAGAGCGGACCGAACAATCAGCAGCCTGCGGTGAAGCTGTCCGAGTCGCTGAAGAATCTCGGACTCCAATTGGCAAGGTTCAAGACGGGTACGCCTCCAAGGGTGCACCAGGATTCGATCGACTTCGACAAAACCGAGATTCAACCGGGCGACAGCAAGCCGAAGTATTTCTCCTATGAGACGGAATATATGGCGCACGCCGATCAGCAGCTTCCGTGCTGGCTGACCTATACGTCGGAGGAAACGCATCAGATCATCAACGACAATCTGCATCGCGCGCCGATGTTCTCGGGATTGATCGAAGGCACGGGTCCGCGCTACTGCCCGTCCATCGAAGATAAGATCGTTCGCTTCGCCGATAAGCCGAAGCATCAGATTTTCCTGGAGCCTGAAGGTCGCAACACGAAGGAATACTACGTCCAGGGATTGTCGACGAGCATGCCGGAGGATGTTCAACTGCGTATCCTGCGCTCGATTCCGGGCCTGGAGAAAGTCGAAATGATGAGAACCGGCTACGCGATCGAATATGATGCGGTCATTCCGACTCAACTGTGGCCATCGCTTGAAACGAAAATCGTGCAAGGTCTGTTCACGGCCGGCCAGATTAACGGAACGTCGGGATACGAGGAAGCGGCGGGTCAAGGAATTATGGCGGGCATTAATGCCGCTCGCAAAGTTCAGGGCGCCGACCCGGTCATTATCGATCGCTCGAAAGGCTATATCGGCGTTATGATCGACGATCTCGTCACGAAGGGAACGAATGAGCCGTATCGTCTGCTTACGTCCCGCGCGGAATATCGCTTGTTGCTTCGCCACGACAACGCCGACCTGCGGCTCACCCCGCTTGGGCGCGAGATCGGGTTGATCTCGGAACAACGCTATGCGAAGTTTCTGGAGAAGAAGGAGCGGGTGGAAGCGGAGATCGTCCGCCTGAAGGAAACGAAGTTCCGCCCCGACGAAGCGGTGCAAGCCATGCTGGCCGGAGTCGGTTCCGCGCCGATCAACAATTCCGTTGACGGTCTGACTCTGCTGCGTCGTCCGGAGGTAACCTATGCGCATCTGGAGAAGCTTGCTCCACCATCGTTCGAATTGCCGGAAGATGTGAAGGAACAAGTGGAAATTCAGGTCAAGTATACCGGCTATATCGAGAAGCAGCAGCTGCAAGTCGAACGGATGGAGAAAATGGAGAAAAAACGCATTCCCGATAATATCGATTACGATTCGATTCATGGACTTGCCACCGAAGCGAAACAGAAGTTGGGCAAGATTCGTCCGCTATCGCTCGGTCAAGCTTCGCGAATTTCGGGCGTAACTCCTGCAGACCTGTCGATTCTGCTCGTTCATCTCGAACATTACAATCGCGTCACGGCGGCTGCGCACGGTTCATGAGGGACGACGTACAGCAGTTGTTCGCGGACCGGCTTCACCCGCTCGGTATCGAATTGACGGATCGGCAGCTGGAACAATTCGAAGTCTATTATCGTTTGCTTGTCGAGTGGAACGAAAAAATGAATTTAACGGGAATTACCGAGCGGGAAGCGGTGTATGAGAAGCACTTCTATGACTCGTTGACGTTGGCCGGAGCGGTATCGTTCGGCAAACAGGGATCGCTGGCGGATATCGGTTCGGGAGCCGGATTTCCATCCATTCCGCTGGCGATCGCGTTTCCTCATCTCCGGGTGACGATTGTCGACGCGTTGGCCAAGCGGATTAAGTTTTTGGAAGAAGTGACGGGGCAGCTTAGTTTAACGCAAGTGTCTTGTCTGCACGCTAGAGCGGAGGATGCGGCGAGGAAGAAGGAACATCGCGACGGCTATGACGTCGTAACGGCTCGCGCAGTTGCCCGTCTTGCGGTGTTGAACGAATTTTGTTTGCCGTTCGTGCGTCCAGGCGGATTATTCGTTGCAATGAAGGGGACGGACATATCGACAGAGTTGGAGGAAGCTCGGTTTAGCTTATCCAAGCTGGCCGGCCGTCTCGTTGACGTAAAGCGCCTGACGCTGCCTACGGAAGGTGCGGAAAGACATTTGATCGTATGCGAGAAAAAATCGCCGACGCCTCCGGCGTATCCGCGCAAAGCCGGTATTCCGCTAAAAACTCCTCTATTAAAAACATAAACAATTGGACTAAATGTTCCACGTGAAACATTATCGCCTGCACACTGAACGGGGAATGTTTCACGTGGAACATTTTTACGTTTACTCGAGTGCCGCACGCATGATATTCTTATAGAGTAGAAAAAGGGTCGGTCAGCGCTGCGCCGACGGATATGTACATAAAATGAGGGTTTGTCGAGCGTGCGCGGCGTGAAAGTTTTTTCACAGGCAGGAAAATGGGGCGGGAATAGCGAATAGATTAAGGTAACAGATCAATGTGCCGCAGATGTGCCGTCAGGCGTGAATGGCGGCGCTTTTTCGTCGCTAAGGACACGTGACTCATCCGCCCTATCTTACTTAATGTGGTGATCCGAGAGAAATGAAAGAGCAATTTTCACGGTTGCTGGGTTTGTCAGACCGCAGCGCTCAAGAAGAAGTCAAACAAATATCCGTTCACGATATCGTACCAAGCCCTTATCAGCCTCGTTCGGTGTTCGATGACGAACGGATCGATGAGCTGTGCCAAACGATCAAGACGCATGGGGTTATTCAGCCGATCGTCGTTCGGGTGCGCGATGGAAAACACGAGATCATTGCCGGAGAACGACGTTGGCGCGCGGTTACGAAGCTGGGTATGGATACAATTCCGGCTATCGTCCGGGAAATCAACGATTCCCAAGCTGCTTCCGTTGCCTTGATCGAAAACTTGCAGCGCGAAGGGCTGACGTCTCTTGAAGAGGCGATCGCTTATCAGAAGCTGATCGATCTTCATAACCTGACGCAGGAAAGCTTGGCTCAGCGGCTGGGCAAGAGCCAATCGACGATCGCCAACAAAATCCGTCTGCTGCAGTTGGGAGAGACGGTTCGCCAGGCGTTGTTGGAACGGAAAATTACCGAACGTCACGGCAGGGCGCTGCTGTCTCTGCCGGATGAAGAGGCGCAGAACAAGCTGCTGAAGGAAATTATCGACAAGGACTTGAACGTGAAGCAGACCGAGACCCGTGTGGCGTTTTATTTGGAAGCTACGAAGCCTAAGCGGTCGAAGCGTTTCTCCTTCTCCAAAGACGTTCGGCTCGCCGTAAATACGATTCGTCAATCCGTAGACATGGTTAACGGATCGGGAATTCCGATTAAAGCGGACGAGAAGGATTGCGAGGATCATTACGAAATCATCATCCGGATTCCTAAACGTTAGTACGACGCGGATGCCCATGCTTCCGGTTCGGTACGAGCGGCTGCAAGCCTTTCGTGTCCGGATCGTTCCGATCCGATCGCTCTTGTTGAGAAGGCATTCGGTTCGGAATAGCGGAATGCTCGCGCTTGAACGGATTAGCGGCGAGCATTACAGGGGCATCCGTCTTTTTATTTGAGTCCATCTGCGGCGTCGACAAAGGTAAAGCGGCTATGCCGTTTATGTTTGGACGGTCATTAATATCGAGGTGAAACAGGTTGTCTAAAATAATTGCGATTGCCAATCAGAAGGGTGGGGTTGGCAAGACGACGACTTCGGTGAATCTGGGCGCCTGCCTGGCTTCTCTCGGAAAGAAAGTGCTGATCGTGGATATCGATCCGCAGGGCAATACGACCAGCGGCATCGGAATCAACAAGGCCGACGTGAGCTATTGCATCTACGATGTGCTGATTAACGAGGTGCATCCGAAGCAGGCTATCTCCGACACGGAAATTCCCGATCTGAAGATCATACCGGCGACGATTCAACTGGCCGGGGCGGAGATCGAGCTTGTTCCGACGATGTCGCGCGAAATCCGTCTTAAGAAGGCGTTGGCCATGGTGCGGGGCGACTTCGATTATGTTCTGATCGACTGTCCTCCGTCGCTCGGTATTCTGACGATCAATTCCCTGACAGCGGCGGACTCCGTATTGATTCCGATTCAATGCGAGTATTACGCCCTGGAAGGGTTAAGTCAGCTGCTTAACTCGATTCGCCTGGTGCAGAAACATCTGAACACGTCGCTCCAGATCGAGGGCGTCTTGCTGACGATGTTCGATGCACGTACGAATCTCGGAATCCAAGTGATCGAAGAGGTCAAAAAGTATTTTCAACAGAAGGTTTATCAAACGGTTATTCCCCGGAATGTCAGACTGAGCGAAGCGCCGTCGCACGGACAATCGATCATTACTTACGATCCGAAGTCCAAAGGCGCGGAAGTGTATCTCGAGTTGGCAAAGGAAGTGATCTCCTATGAGCAAGCGGCTAGGTAAAGGGCTGGATGCGTTAATTACCTCTCTGTCGATCAAGGAAGACGATAAAATCGTTGAAATTCCGTTGTCCCAGCTTAGGGCCAATCCGTATCAGCCACGCAAGACGTTCGAAGAAGACGCGATCAAGGATTTGGCCGAATCGATTCGCGAACATGGAGTCATTCAGCCGATCGTCGTCCGACAGGCGCTGAAGGGCTATGAAATCATCGCGGGGGAGAGAAGATTCAGAGCCTCCCAACTGCTCGGCAACGCGACGATTCCGGCGGTTGTTCGTACTTACAACGATCAACAGGTGATGGAAATCGCGCTGATCGAGAACGTTCAGCGGGAAGATTTGAATTCCATCGAGGTTGCGGTTGCGTATCAGGCGATTATGAATCAGTTTAATCTGACGCAAGAGGAATTGTCCTTGAAGGTGGGCAAATCCCGTTCCCATATCGCCAACTTCCTGCGATTGCTCTCGCTGCCCGAAGAAATCAAAGATTATGTTTCACGTGGAACATTGTCCATGGGTCATGCAAGGGCGCTTGCGGGAATCAAAGACGAAAATCTGAAGCGCCAGTTGGCGAAGCAGACGGTTACGGCGGAATGGAGCGTGCGCGAACTGGAAGAGGCGGTTCAGAACGCCGACTCCAAGAAAGCGAACGCGAAGCCGAAAACAAAGGTTAAAAAACGCGATCCTTATATTGAAGAAATTGAAGAGACGCTGCGCGAGAGGTTCCAGACGACTGTTCGAATCAAACCGAACAAAGACAAAGGCCGGATCGAGCTGTCCTACTTCGGTAAAACCGATTTGGAACGCTTGCTGGAGTTGTTGAAGGCTCTGGCCTAGTGATGAAGGTTCAAAAAGTCCGGTTTTCAGCACCGAGGCTGGTCGTTCGCCTTACGGCGAACTGCTCGCCCATGCATCCCGGAAGGTTGGATGAAGATCGTTGATGAGGAACGTAGTAAAGCGTAGAAGCTACGTGAGCACCGGAAGAGACGGCTGAATTCAAGATTCGACGCCGAATCCGCTTCCCGAAATGCTTCGTGATCAAAAGTGGGCTTTTTGAACAACCTCTATAGAGGGAGACGAGAGTAGCATACCCAAGTTGTAATCTTCCTACGGAAGGATTAAACTAAGGTGTGCTATTGTTGTGTAAGGACGGTGAATGCGATGAACGATCCAAAATCGATTATTTACTTGGACAATGCGGCGACAAGCTGGCCCAAGCCTCCCGGAGTCGTCGAGGCGATCGAACGGAACGTGCGGGAGAATGCGGCGAATCCGGGCAGAGGAAGTCATGAAATGGCCGTTAAAGCGAGCAGGGTGTTGTTCGATGCACGCAAGCGGCTGGCCAGATTGTTCGGGATCGGCAATCCGAACGACATCGCCTTTGCATTAAATACGACCCATGCGCTGAATCTGGCGATCCAGGGGTTGCTTAAACCGGGCGATCATGTAATCGCTACGTCGCTCGAGCATAATTCGGTCAGACGTCCGATCGAGGCGATGAAGCGAAGGTTCGGCATCGAAGCGACCTTCATCGCGGCGGACGAGCAGGGCAACTTGAACGTGAAAGACGTGGAAGCGGCTATTACGCCAAGGACGAAGCTGATCGCCGCGTCGCACAGCTCGAATCTTCTCGGATCAATCGCTCCGATCGCGGATCTCGGAGAACTGGCGCGGAGACGGGATGTGAAACTTCTCGTAGATGCCGCCCAGAGCGCCGGAGTGCTGCCTATCGACGTCGAGGCGATGGGGATCGACCTTCTGGCTTTCCCGGGACACAAGGGCTTGTTAGGGCCGCAAGGGACGGGAGGTCTGTACATCCATCCCGACCTCGATCTGGAGCCGCTGATGCACGGCGGAACGGGGAGTAAGTCGGAAGCTCCGGAGCAGCCGACGGTACGTCCCGACCGCTATGAAGCTGGGACGCAGAATACGCCGGGAATCGCCGGGCTCTCGGAAGGCGTACAGTTCGTACTGAGGGAAACGACGAAGGCTATTCACGATAAGGAAAGAGAACTGACTTTTGAATTGATGGAGGGTCTGCTCGGGATTGAGGGAGTTCGGATTCTGGGTCCGCAAATCGGTGTCGAGAGGACTGCGATCGTCTCCTTTACAATAGAAGGAATCGACCCGTCGGAGATGGCGTTCCTGCTCGATCGGCAGTTCGGCATCGCGGTCAGAGCGGGTTTTCACTGCACGCCGCTCGGACACGAGACGGTCGGGACTTACGAGACGGGAGCCGTGCGCGCGAGTCCCGGATATTTTACGGACAAATCGGATATCGTATCCATGATTGACGCCGTCAGAGAAATCGTCGGCACAATGGGAAGAAGAAACTGAGGTTAACGCCATGTTGGGGGAATAAGCACGAATGGAAGGTTGGAACGATCAAGTCGCCGTCATTGTCGCCGGCGCCGCAGGAGTGTTGTTGTTGGTCTCGTTCGTCTGGCTTGGCGTTTTGTCGAGCAAGTTGAGCAAACTCAAGAAGGCGCACAGCCGTTTAATAGGGGATACGGGCGTATCCAACATGGAAGAAGTCATGGGCGTCATTCATGGAAGAATGTCCGAATTGGAACGCAAGCAAGGCGATCAAGATCAGACGATGGAACAGCACGAAAGACGCCTCGCGTCGCTGAAGGGACGAATCGGCGTCCATCGGTTTAATGCATTCTCGGATTCGGGAAGCGATCTGAGCTTCTCGGTAGCCTTTATTAACGAAGCGCAGGACGGCGTCGTCATTACCGGAATTCACGGTCGCGAACAGACCTTCCTGTACGCCAAACCGATCGATAAAGGGCAATCCGCATATATGTTGACGCCGGAAGAGAAGACGGCGATCAGTCTGGCCATGCAGAAGGAATGACCGGATTGCCGCGAGTTTTCCGCACAGCGTTCAATAGGCTTTGCGCGATGATCTCCGACATCTTAACGACCAGATTTAATCTGGTGTTCTGGAGAACGAAGTATTCCATGAAACCTCCGACGTTCACGATCCCCGTCATATGGATGTCTCCGACGGGCGGCAATTCCTTGTTCACTCCGGCTCCGGGCCTGACTGGACCCGAGCCGATCTGAATGCATCCGACGCTGGCAACTTGTCCAAGACAGGCGTCTACGGCGATGACGAACGGCTGACGCGAGTTTCTCATAATTTTCAATAGCGTCTCGCCAAGGTTCATCGCATGGACCGGTTCATCAAGCGTTCCGTACAGATCGAACAAGGGGCTGTATTCACGAGCGAGCGCGGTGCCGACGAGAGGCCCCAGAGAGTCTCCCGTAGAGCGATCGGTTCCGACGCAGACGATCACGATCCGGCGATCGGGAGACAGATCGTCCAAGTAATACTCGAGCTGGTGGGACAACCTTTGCAATACGGTGGGATCGTTAAAAGGAATCTTTAAAGAGAGCGCCGCCGATTCCGGTGCGGGGCTCGAGCGTTTCTCCCAAGCGCCGTTCATTCGTCTGATTCGCCTCCTACCCTAGTATGTTACTAGTATATGGACGAACAGGCGCATTTATACTTGGACGCAGGAGGTTTGCACGATGAACTCTCTCTTGATCGCATTCGACTCCACGCAGCAAGCGTTGCGGGCCGAGATGCTGCTCGAATACGCGGATATAGAAATCGATATTTGCCCCACGCCCAAGGAGATTACGGCAGGCTGCGCGTTATCCATTGCTTTTCCCGCCTCCGATCTGACGGAAGTGAAGCGAATCATCGCTTCGGAAAACGTAGAGATACGAGGCTTGTTCGAGAGAACGACGGATGGGTACGAGCAGATTCATTGAGAGAGGGAGATAGAACGATGAATCCTTTTTTCGCAACGGGGCAGAACATGGCCCAAGAGAATCTATGGCAGCAGTTTATTCGGGAAATGAGCGACTTTGTACAGAATACGGAAATGTGGAAAGACGTATCGATGGTCTTGCTGCGCGTCGTATTGATCTACGTGGTTAGCCGCCTTGCTCTCATCGTTCTCAATCGCATTATCGACCAAGCGACGAGCGAGAAAAAATCCAGAAGACTGAAGCTTCGAACGAGGCGCGTGCAGACGTTGGGGCGTTTGCTGAAAAACACGGCTTCCTATCTCATAAATTTTATAACGATTCTTCTCATCCTGGGAGAGTTCCAAATTAAGATCGCTCCTTTGCTTGCTGGCGCGGGGGTGATCGGCCTGGCGATCGGGTTCGGCGCCCAGAGCTTGGTCAAAGATATCATTACCGGCTTTTTCATTATTTTCGAAGATCAATTTGCAGTCGGGGATGAAATTCAGACGGGTTCGTATAAGGGGACGGTCGAACTGATCGGATTGCGCGCGACGCGCATTCGCAGCTGGACGGGCGAGGTTCACATTATTCCGAACGGATCGATTAACCAGGTGACGAATTTCTCCGTTAATCCGCAGCTTGCCGTTATCGACATTACGGTCTCCTCCGATTATACGATCGAGGAGATGATGTCTATGATGAGACAGGTTCTGAACCAGATCAACGATACGAACTTGACCTCGTCGCCTGAGGTGCTGGGCATACAAACGCTTGCTCCGAGTCAGATGACGATTCGGATTACGGCCAAGTGCAAGCCGAACACCGCCGGAGAGGTCATGCTCCTGATCAACACGGAAGTAAAGAAGGCGTTGGAATCGAAACTGGCAGCAGTCATCGATTGATCGCGAAGGCCGAACAGCCGGGAGCAAGGAAATCGGGGAGGGAATCGGAATGGAAAAGAAAAGCTTCGAGCTCGGCGACGTCGTCATGATGAAGAAACCGCATCCTTGCGGCGCCAACGAGATGGAGATCATTCGGATGGGTATGGACATTCGGATCAAGTGCGTGAAATGCAAGCATAGCATTCTGCTGCCCCGAGCGAAGTTCGAGAAGAGCTTGAAGAAGGTGCTGCGTTCCGCTGCAGGAGATCCTTCGGAAGAGACGGAAGCGTAGCTGTACATCCTGGTGGCTGGATACACAATCCAGTTGCATGGCGGGACAAAATATGATATGCTTTTTCTTGCTGCGGAGAGGTACCCAAGTGGTCCAAGGGGGTTGACTCGAAATCATCTAGGCGTCGCAAGGCGTGCGTGGGTTCGAATCCCACCCTCTCCGCCATAAATAAAAAATGACTCGATCCCTGAGAAGGGATCGATTTTTTATTTATGGCGAAGTGGGATGAGAACGGGCCGTTAAGCGGACATGCCATAAGGCATGTTCGTAGGCCCCGGCGTGATAGTCGCTGATGGTTGTGGCGTGCGAATAGCACGGTCACAACGGCGACGGAGCGAATCCCACCCTCTCCGCCATAAACAAAAAATGACTCGATTCCTGAGAAGGGATCGATTTTTTTTGTTGTGCAGATAAGCTCAATAAGCTCGTCCCGCAAGCTTATCACACCCGTCGCCCTACTGATAAGTCCAATAAGCCCGTCCCGCAAGCTTATCACACCCGTCGCTCTACTGATAAGTCCAATAAGCCCGTCCCGCAAGCTTATCTCACCCGTCGTCCTACTGGTAAGTCCAATAAGCCCGTCCCGCAAGCTTATCTCAGTGTTTTGACAAGCTGAGAATCTACCAATCCCCCTCATTTCAACTCCATAAACCATCGAATGCCCCGTTGTACAAGTTGTCGCAAAGAAAGAGGTTCTCTCATCTACTGCATCAGAAGGAGGTGAGAGGAAAATGGCGTTTAGTCTTTTTTTCAACGTTAATCAAGACACCGGAGTTGGACAAGGTTACTATTCGGCGATTGATCCGTTGGGAACGAATGCGGTCATCAGAGCGTTTAACAACTCGGCGGGACCCATTCGATTGGTCGTCACTCGTTATGCCGGGTTGCCGCCGGTAGAGGTGGATATTCCGTCTTTCAGCGATCATTTAGTTAGCATCGGCAACATTCAAACGATCGGTATTCTGAATATTAGCAGCTTTCCAATATCCACCTTCATGGAAATTTGGTTTTCAGGATAAAACTAGACAACCTAGAAAGGGAACAAAGGAGGGAATTTGCGATGGCAATAGTAGTAGGTGCAAGTTATAACCAAGATCCGGGCGTTGGACAAGGCTATTTCTCATCATTCGAACCGTTAGGAACGAATGGAACGATTCAAGTATTTAACAATAATGCTGCTGTCCGTCTTGTGATTACTCGTTACGGAGGATTGCCGCCGTTTGAACTGGACATGCCCGTGAATACTTCTTTCGGAGTCAGCATTAGTCAAATCCAAACGATTGGCATTTTGAACATTAGCGGCATATTTGCAACTGGATCGATTGTTTTATTTGTTCCGGAGTAAACTTAAGGAGCATGGTATGAACCGATAACGAACGGTGGCACTTCCTTTATGCTATGAACACAAAAATAATAGAAACGCATTGGCGGGGTCTCACAATGACTCTGCCTTTTTCGTGTTATATAATATAACAAACAATAAGAAACGCCTATCATATATCTAACATAGGGAGTGGAGACCATGTTCATCGAAGCCAATCCTTACGCTTACCCTTACAATGGGGAGCTCAGACCGGACAATACCGCGCTTCTTATTATCGATATGCAGATCGACTTCTGCGGTCCGGGAGGGTACGTAGATCGGATGGGATACGATCTGTCCCTTACGCGGCGTGCAATCGAACCGATTCGCAGCTTGCTGGGGGCGGCTCGCGCGATTCCGGGATTTACGATCATCCATACGAGGGAAGGGCATCGTCTGGATCTGTCCGATCTGCCGGCTAACAAGAGATGGCGGAGCAAGCAGATCGGCGCGGAGATCGGATCGGCCGGTCCGGCTGGGCGGATTCTGGTGCGCGGGGAACCGGGCTGGCAGATCATCGAAGAGCTGGCTCCGTTAGAAGGAGAGATCGTCATCGACAAGCCGGGCAAAGGCAGCTTCTACGCGACGGATCTGGATCTGGTCTTGCGGACGAGAGGCATTCAAAATTTGATCCTCACGGGCATTACGACCGATGTGTGCGTTCATACGACGATGCGCGAGGCGAACGACCGGGGCTACGAGTGTTTGATTTTGGAGGATTGCACCGGAGCGACCGATCCGGACAATCACGTGGCGGCTCTGAAAATGGTGACGATGCAGGGAGGCGTCTTCGGCAGCGTATCCGATTCGGCCCGGACGCTCGAAGCTCTGCAGAAGCTCGTCGGAAAATGAGACCGGGACGGCGCATAGGCTTGCGCGATACCCGGCGTCAAGGAAGGGCGGAGGGATGAGATGATGAAGCAAACGAAAGAGATAGAAGCGCTGTCGATAGAGAGATTGCGAGAGGCCTATCGGGAGAAAAGAACGACGCCCGAGGAAGTGGTCCGAGAGATCATACATCTTGTCGAGCGCGACAGCGAAATGAACGTATGGATTACTCCGCCTAGAATGGAGAGGATTCAGCCGTATTTGGACGCATTGGCTGCGATGAGTCCGGAGCAGGCGCCGCTCTGGGGCATCCCTTTTGCGATCAAGGACAACATCGATCTTGCGGGCGTTCCTACGACGGCGGCTTGTCCGGACTATCAATATATCCCCCAGGAGCATGCGGCTGTAGTCGAGAGGCTCGTTCGCGCAGGGGCGATTCCCGTTGGCAAAACAAATCTGGACCAGTTCGCCACGGGGCTTGTCGGCGTAAGAAGTCCCTACGGGGAAACCCGCAACGCGATCAGAGAGGAACTGATCAGCGGAGGCTCAAGCTCCGGTTCGGCCGTCGCCGTCGCCAGGGGGCATGCGGCCTTCTCTCTGGGAACCGACACGGCGGGCTCGGGCCGGGTGCCGGCAGCGCTCAACGGCTTGGTCGGATACAAGCCGAGTCTTGGCGCATGGCCGACCAAAGGCGTCGTGCCGGCTTGCGCAAGCTTGGATTGCGTCTCGGTATTCGCGAACAGCCTGGAAGACGCGCTGGAGGTAGACCGCGTTCTCAGAGGCTTGGAACCGACCGATCCTTGGTCCAGAGAGCTGTCTCCGCTCGCGCCGAAGCTTCCGGCCAGGCTGGTGCTTCCCGCGGGCGAGTTAACCTTCTTCGGCCCTTATGCGGATGAATACCGACGGGCTTGGAAGCGCGCGGTAGAGAAGCTGGAGAGTCTGGGATTGCCGATCGAATACGTGGACACCGGTTTGTTCCAAGAGGCGGCGGATTTACTGTACGGAGGACCTTTCGTAGAAGAGAGATGGGCCAGCCTCGGAGGCTTCATCGAAGCACACCCGGACAGCGTGCTGCCGGTTACGGCGGGCATTCTTCGTCCGTCTGCGGAATCCTCTTACGACGGAGCTTCCGTGTTCAAGGCGATGCATGCCTTGCAGGCGATCAAGCTGGAGTCGAATCGGTTATTGAGCAACGCGGTGCTTGTCATGCCGACGTCCGGAGGCACATGGACGAGGGAGCAGGTTCGCAACGATCCCGTCCGGACGAATACGCAGATGGGGCTGTACACCAACCACTGCAATCTTCTGGATTTGTGCGGAGCGGCCATTCCGTTCGGTGAAGCCGCGGAAGGCGTTCCGTTCGGAATTACGTTGTTCGCTCTATCCTCGCACGAGAGCTTGGCGATCGGCGCCGCCCTGGCTGCGACAGGCGGCTCGGCGCTGCCGGAGAAAGCGGCTGCGTCCGGTCATACATTCGTTGCCGTCTGTGGGCTGCATATGAGAGGGTATCCGCTGGAAAAGCAAATGCTGCAGTTGGGCGCCAAGTTCGTGCGGGAGGCGAGGACCGCTCCCAAATATGCACTATACCGACTGCCGACCGTTCCTCCCAAGCCGGGGATGGTTAAGCGGGAGGAGCAAGGGAGGGCGATCGAATTGGAAGTATGGGAAATGCCTCTCGCGTCCTTCGGCTCGTTCGTCTCCGACATTCCGGGACCGCTCGGCATCGGCAAAGTTGAGCTTGAAGACGGAACTGAGGTGCCCGGTTTCGTGTGCGAAGGGTATGCCGCGGCGGGTGCGGAAGACATTACGTCTTTCGGCGGTTGGCGAGCATTAGAGTAGATTAGGGTTCAAGGGTTGCGCAGGCTTTCTGTCAGCGGGGTCTTCCTCAATTGGGGAAGCTCATCTGACGGGAGGCCTTTTTTCAGACCCGATCGGCAATATAATTGCGATTAAGTGTTATATACATGTCATGTTTATAATCTATAAACAATAAATTTCCTATATTTTTATTCTCGAAGTATAAAGAATGTAACACCAAATTGAGTTATAATCAGAATCATAAATCAAAACCATTCATTAACGTCATATAAACTAACATTAAATCAAGGAGGATGATGAGATGTCTGTCGACCACGATACGTTTCCTTATCTCCTCAAGACCGAAGGGCTGACCAAGCGATTCGGCTCCCTGGTTGCCAACCGGGGGATCGACCTGATCGTTCGAGCGGGCGAAGTTCACGCGATACTGGGAGAGAACGGCGCTGGCAAGAGCACGCTGATGAAGATGCTCTACGGCGTATACGAGCCGGACGAAGGCGCGGTATGGATGGACGGAGAACAAGTCGAGCTCCATCCCCCGACGAAAGCCAGAGCAAGAGGCATCGGAATGGTGTTTCAGGACTTCCGGGTCGTACCCGCGCTGACGGTACTGGACAACATCGCACTGGCGGTCGAGACGGGCTGGCGGTTCAATCGCAAGAAGCTGCGCGAGCGCATCGTCGACATTTCCGCCAAGTACGGCTTGCAGGTCGAGCCGGACGCGCAGGTGTGGCAGCTCGACCTCGGGCAGCGGCAGCGTCTGGAGATCGTGAAGGTGCTGCTCGCTCCCGGTACGCGGATCATCATTTTCGACGAGCCGACCAGCGTTCTCGTCCCTCAAGAGGTTGAAGCGTTCCTGAACATGCTCGGTCTGCTTCGCCAGGACGGCTACGGCATTCTGTTGATTACCCACAAGATCAATGAGGTGCTTGCCGTCGCCGACCGGGTGAGCGTGCTCAGAGGCGGGCAGATGACCTATGCGGCGGCAAAAGAGGATGGGTTGGACGGCGAGACGCTCATCTCCGCGATGATGGGAGACAAGACGTTAAAACCGGTCGTGAAGCCAGCGAGCTTGTCGGCGGGTGAGGAGGAAGCTCTGCGCATCGAGGACGGCCTCATTCGCGGAGATCACGGGGAACCTGTGCTGACGAATGTCCGGCTGTCTCTGCCGAAGGGGCGTATCGTCGGCGTCGCAGGCATCTCCGGGAGCGGCCAACGGGAGCTGGCGGAAGTGCTGTTCGGATTAAGGAAGCTGGTTTCGGGCAAAGTCGCGATCGGCGGGACGGAAATGAAGGGCGGTCCGAGGGCGTTCATGGATGCGGGAGTCAGCTTCGTCTCCGAGGACCCGATCAAGGAGTCGGTTATTCCGGGCTTCAGCATTTTGGAGCATATGGTGCTGGACGGCATGCCGATGAGAGCGAAGGGACCGGGAATCGACTGGAAAACAATCAAGGAGCAGCTGGAAGGCAGCGAGGAAGCCAAGTTGCTCTCTCTGGCGGAAGGAAGCCGAAGGGCGGATACGCTCTCGGGAGGCAACGTGCAGCGAATGGTGCTGTCGCGGGCGCTTATCCGCAGCCCGAGCATTCTGATCATCAGCTATCCGAGCCGGGGGCTGGACATCGGAACGACGCGCACGATTCAGCAGCAGTTGATCGAGCTGGCGGAGCAGGGGACGGCGATTCTGCTGTTCTCCGAGGATCTGGACGAATTGTTCAAGCTGTCCGACGAGCTGGTCGTGCTTAGCGGCAAGCAGTTACTTGGCCCGTACAAGACCGCAGATACGGATGCGACGCAGATCGGCTATCGCATGCTGAAAGGAGAATCCGCGTGAAGACACAGACCGGAACGATCGCGTTGCCTGCGGGGAGATGGCCTTCCTTCGCGCGGTGGAAGAAGCGGGGCGTACAGACGATGATTTTCGTCGCTCCGTTCGTGTTGTACGGCATTTTCCTGCTCTGTTACGGAGTGAATCCGGTCGACCTGTACGTCTCGATGGTCAAGTCGGCGTTCGGCGATCTATACGGCTTCGGGGAAGTGCTGTTGAAGGCGACTCCGTTCGTGCTGACCGGACTCGCCGCGGCGCTTCCGGCCAAGGCGGGACTGGTGAACGTGGGAGGGGAAGGCCAGCTTGCGATCGGCGCGTTGTTCGCCACCTGGTTCGCTGTATTCTACTTGAACGCCATGCCCGCTTGGCTCGGCATCCCGCTGATGCTGATCGCCGGCGCGCTCGGAGGAGCGCTGTGGGCCGGACTGGTCGCCGTTCTGAAGGTGAAGGGGCGGCTGAACGAGACGATTACGAGCGTGCTGCTGAATTACGTCGCCACATTCACCGTAGGATTCTTCGTTCATGGCATGCTGAAGGACCCCGATTCATTCAACTGGCCGTTCTCGCCGGAAATCTCCTCGTCGCTAAGACTTCCGATCGTCGACGGAACGAGGCTGCACATCGGATTCGTCGTCGCTCTCGTGCTGGCGGCTCTCGTCTGGTTCGTACTGGCGAAGACGAGGCTCGGCTTCCGCATCCGCGTACTCGGCAGCAATCGGCTGGCGGCGGAGAGGGCCGGATTCAACATTAACAAAATGTACTTCTGGGTGCTGATCTCCGCAGGCATGCTGGCGGGTATCGCGGGCATGATCGAGATCGCCGGCATCGAAGGCCGCCTGCGCGCCTCGACCGGAGCGAACTTCGGCTATCTGGGATTTCTCGCCGCGATGATGGCGTGGAATCATCCGCTCAGACTGATCGTTACGGCGTTCCTGCTCGGCATGATCAGCGTCGCCGGCAACACGCTGGAGATCGGCTCGGGGCTTCCGTCCTCTTCCGTTAACATTCTGATGGCGCTCGTCCTGTTCTTCATTCTCGGCGGCAGGAGGTGGAGCCGATGATTCTGGCGGACATTCTCACCGGAGCGATCCGCTCCGGAACGTCGGTTATGCTGGCCAGCCAAGGGGAGCTGGTGTCCGAGAGAGCCGGGGTCATCAACCTCGGAACGGAAGGTTCGATGCTCGGAGGCGCGCTGGGCGGGTTCGCGGTCACGGTATGGACCGGCAATCCGTGGCTGGGCGCGCTGGCGGGAGGCCTCTGTGGACTGCTGATCGCTTCGATCCACGCCTTCCTCGTCTTAAGCTGCGGGGCCAATCAGCTGGCCACCGGTCTTACGATCATGTTCTTCGGCATGGGGGTGACGGCGTTCTTCGGACGGGGGTTCGTCAGCGAGCAGATCGTCGGATTCAATCCGGTAGCTCTTCCGTTCCTGTCGGACATTCCGTTCCTCGGACCGGTTCTATTCAACCACGATCCGCTGACCTATCTGTCGATCCTGCTCGTGCCGCTGCTCTGGTTCGTCATTTTCCGGACCCGAATCGGCATTATGCTCCGAACGGCGGGGGAGCGGGAGGAAGTGTTGTTCGCCAGCGGCATCAACCCGAAGCTGGTTCGTTACTTGGCGGTACTGGCGGGCGGATTCCTGGCAGGTATCGGCGGAGCTCAGCTCTCCATCGCCTATACGCATGCCTGGGTGGAGAACATGACGGCGGGAAGAGGCGTCGTCGCCGTAGCGCTCGTCATATTCGCCTCGTGGAAGCCGGCCAGAGCGATGCTCGGAGCTTATCTGTTCGGAGCGGCGCAGGCGCTTCAGCTTACCGTGCAGCAGCAAGGCTACGCCATTTCTCCATTCTTCCTGTTCATGGTGCCTTACCTGCTCACGCTGCTGGCGCTGCTGATCGTGGAACGCAGGAAATCGAGCCGGACGCCGGAGGCGCTGGGCAAGGTGTTCGCCGGAGAGGGCAGCGGGTAGAGCCGCATTCATCCATCCAGGGCAGTACGAGCAAGCCAAACATAGAGATCAACTCAAAGTGGAGGGAAACCGTATGAAGATGAAAAGAAGAGCAAGCAGTGTCCTGTTGGGAGCGTTGGCGCTCATTATGCTGATTACCGGCTGCAGCCAGCCGGGAAGCAATTCCGCGAGCAGCCCGTCGGGCGGTTCCTCGGAGACGTCCTCCGCAAGCGCGGATGCGTCGATGGGAACGGGAGGCAGCGCGGTAGGGTTTATCTTCGTCGGAACGAAGGACGATTACGGCTACAATCAAGCGGCTTACTTGGGCAGCGTGGCCGTGGAGGAGGCTTATCCGGATCTGAAGGTGCTGCGCGCCGAGAACGTGCCGGAGACGGCGGAAGCGGAGCGGGTTATGGAACAGATGATCAAGGACGGGGCGAAAATCATTTTCCCAACCTCCTACGGACATCTGGAACCTGCGCTCAACGTGGCCAAGCGCCATCCGGACGTCGTCTTTTTCCACCAAGGCGGTCTGAAGACGGCCACCAATGTCGGCACGTACTTCGGCACGATCTGGGAGCCGGTCTATCTGGCGGGCGTAGCGGCGGGCAAAATGTCCAAAACCGGCAAGCTCGGCTACATCGTCTCCGTCCCGATCCCGCAAGTGCTGCTTAACGTCAACGCGTTCACGCTCGGCGCTCGCTCCGTCAATCCGGACGCGACGACGTCCGTCGTCTTCACGGGAAGCTGGTGCGATCCCGGCCAGCAAGCGAACGCGACGAACTCGCTTATCGACGGCGGAGTAGACGTGCTCAGCCTTCATCAGGACTGCATGAAGACGGTAATCGAGACGGCGGAACGGCGCGGCGTTATGACGGTAGGCTACCATGCGGACGCTTCTTCCCTCGCTCCGAACGGTTGGATTACCGGCTCTCTGTGGAATTGGCCGGAGCTGTTCGTCGAGATGGTGAAGACGGCTCAGGACGGTCAGTTCAAGGGCAGCAAGTTCGACGGCAAGTATCGCGGAACGCTGGCAGACAACGTTGTTCAGCTCGGTTCGTTCGGTGCGAACGTACCGGCCGACGTCGTGCAATACGTCGAAGATCAGAAGAAGGCGCTGCTGGAGGGAACGCTGCTTCCGTTCGCGGGACCGGTCAAGGATCAGTCGGGCGGAGTTCGCATCGCGGAAGGCGAGACGCCGGCGGTCGAACAGCTCGAAGGCTCCGATTATCTGGTCGAAGGCGTCATCGGCAGTATTCCGAAGTGACCTGTTCATAGAGAGGAGACGGGCAAATGAGCGGATTGGGCGGATTAAACAAAAGTCCGGACGGCGTCGTCATCGGGCTGGTGCAGATGCAGCTGCCCGTCGTGGATACCCCCGAGCAGCTTAGGGAGCAGGTCGGCCGCATCGTCGGGCTGACGGCGAAAGCGCGCAGAGGGCTGAGAGGAATGGATCTGGTCGTCTTTCCCGAATATTCGCTTCACGGCTTGTCGATGAATACCGATCCGGCGCTCATGTGCCGGATCGACGGGCCGGAGGTCGAGGCGTTCAAGAACGCCTGCCGGGATAATCGGATTTGGGGCTGCTTCTCGATCATGGAGGCGAATCCGGACGGCTATCCGTACAATACCGGGTTGATCATCGACGATCAAGGCGAGATTCGGTTGAACTATCGCAAGCTGCATCCTTGGGTTCCCGTCGAGCCGTGGGAGCCGGGCAATCTCGGCATTCCGGTATGCGACGGCCCGAACGGGAGCAAGCTGGCGCTCATCATTTGCCACGACGGGATGTTCCCGGAGATGGCGAGGGAATGCGCGTACCTCGGCGCGGACGTCATGATCCGCACGGCGGGGTACACCGCTCCGATCCGCCATGCGTGGCAGGTAACGAATCAGGCCAACGCGTTCTGCAACCTGATGTATACCGCGTCCGTGTGCATGTGCGGAAGCGACGGCACGTTCGATTCGATGGGAGAGGCGATGATCGTCGGCTTCGACGGCGTTCCTCTCGTCGTCGGGGGCGGGCGTCCGGACGAGATCGTCGCCGGAGAGATTCGGCCGTCGCTCGTTCGCGAGGCGCGCCGCCTCTGGGGCGTGGAGAACAACATCTACCAGTTCGGGCATCGGGGCTATGTGGCGGTGGACGGAGGAGCGGGAGATTGTCCTTATACGTATATGGAGGATCTCGTGAACGGACGTTACCGCTTGCCTTGGGAGGACGAGGTCGTCGTCAAGGACGGGACGTCCGAGGGCTTTCCGAAGCCGACGCGCAGCTACTCGGGAAAGGCGGCGGACCGATGACGGAGAAGCGGACGACGGTGAAAACGGCGGACGGGATGGAGTGGGGGCGGATGCCCGATCACATCGAGCTCTATCATCGGGAGATCGTATCGGCCGCCGAAGCCGACGATCTGGAAGTAAGGGCCAGCTCGGTGCTGTGGGAGAAGATTGGCGTCGGAGGCGCCGTTCTGCCCCATTACCATAACGTGGCGGAAATCATTCATATTACAGTGGGCAAAGTTCGGCTGCTCTGCAACGGGGAGTGGAAGTCGTTCAAAGCCGGGGATACGTTCCACGTTCCGGCCGGAGTCGTTCATTCAGTAGCCAATGACGATACGGCTCCGACGGAGCAGATCAGCATTTTCCTTCCGGTCGAGGAAGGGGCGCCGGGCAATCGATTCTTCGAGACGACGAAGGTGCCGGTTCCGCTGGAGCGGGAATAGAAGGGAGGAATCGCTCGGTGAAAAAGGTGGAGCGGGCGCTGCCGTACGCGTACGAGTTCGACCCCGGCCGCACGGCGCTGGTCGTGATCGACATGCAGAACGATTTCTGTTCGCCGGGCGGGTTCGGAGAGATGCTCGGCAACGACATCTCGCCGACTCGCGCGATTATCCCGGCCATTCAGGAATTGCTTCGCGCGGCGAGGGAGGCGGGACTGACGATCGTGCATACGCGGGAAGGGCATCTGCCCGACTTGTCCGATTGTCCCCCGTCGAAGCTGGAGCGCAGCTGCCGGCAGGGTGCGGGCATCGGAGACGAAGGCCCGATGGGTCGGCTGCTCGTTCGGGGAGAGCCGGGCCATGCGATCGTTCCCGAGCTGGCGCCGCTGGACGGCGAGACGGTTATCGACAAGCCGGGAAAAGGGGCGTTCTATCGGACGGAGCTGGAGATCCTGCTGGCAGGCAAAGGGATCGAATGGCTGATCGTATGCGGGGTGACGACCCATGTGTGCGTGCATACGACGGTGCGGGAGGCCAATGATCGGGGTTATCGCTGCCTCGTGCCGGAGGACGCGACGGCCGCGTTCGATCCGGCCGACCAGGAGGCGGCGATCCGCATGATCCGTCAGCAGGGCGGCATCTTCGGATGGACGGCGCTGTCGGGCGAGATCGTCGAAGCGCTGACGGAATAAGAGGAACGCATGCTTGGGCAAGAGCGGGAGGAGGAGACGGCAGTGATTGGAACGATGACGGAGGAAGGATTTACGGTCGGAGCGCTGTTCGATCTTCCCCAGCTGAAGGAGGCCGTTCTTCTCGGCGGAGGAACGGGACTGGATCGGCCGATCAGCCGGATTAACGTAATGGAAGTGCCCGACGTCGTCGATTGGGTTCGGCCGGGAGAGCTGCTGATGACGACGGGGTATCCGTTCAAGCACGATCCGGAAATTCTGGTGACGCTGATCGCGCAGTTGGCGAGCAAGGGCGTCGTCGCGCTGGGTGTGAAGACGAAGAGATTTTTCGACGAGGTGCCCAAGTCGGCCGTCGAAGCGGCGAACCGGCACGGCCTGCCGCTGATCGAGCTGCCGCCGAGCACGACGTTCTCCGACGTCGTCCGCGAAGTGATGGAGCGGGTGCTCGTATCGGAATCCAAGGATCTGACCGTTCTGCAAGGCCGCGTTCAACGCCTGTCCCACGTGCTGCTGCACGGGGACGGGCTTCATGCGTATTTGAACCATCTGCAGACGATGATCCGCAACCCGGTGCTGCTGCTCGATCCGCACAATCGGATTGCGGCGTCTTCGGACGCGGAGCCGCTGTGCGAACGGATCGGGGAGGAGGAGTGGGCCAAGTTCCGCACCGAGCAGACGATGGAGACGAACGTCCTCCAGATCGGAGAGCGCAGCGTGCGCGTGCATGTGGCGGCCGTGCCGGACGGGCAAGTCCGCCCGTACTTGATGTTGATTCTGGAATATACCGCCGACTACGGAACGGTGGATACGCTGACGATCAACTGGGCGGGTCGGCTTCTCGGCTTCGAGATCAGCAACCTGCTGGCGCGGAAAAACATCGAGGCGAAGTATTTCGACCAGTTCCTGCAGGATTGGCTGGCGGGCCGGATCGTCTCGACGGACGACTTGCGCTTGCGCGCCGAGGCGTGCGGCTGGCCGCTGGCGGAAGAGGATCGCTACGTCGCGGGAGTCGTGTCGTTCCACGATCGCAAATTGAACGTCAGAGAGCTGCAGGAACTGACGAAGCGGTTGAACTGGGAGAGCGATTCGCGCAAGTCCGGGGCCAAGTGGACGGTTCTCGAAGGGGAACTGGTCGTCCTGTTCACGATGCGGCCGGACACGAACGGAGCGCCGGTCAATGACAGTGAGCCGGAGCGGGTCTGGACGTACTTGCGGCCGCTGCTTCAGGAGAAGTCCGCTTCCCTGTGTGTGGGCAAGGAAGTCGGCAAGCAAAGCGAAGTGTCGGCAAGCTACCGCGATGCGAAAAGGGCCGCCGAAATCCGCAAGGTATGCGGACTGCACGAGGAGACGGTTCGGTACGGGGAGCTGGGCGTGTACTTGCTGCTCTACCGGCTGCTCGGCACGGAAGAGCTGGAGGAGTACCAGAGGCTGTACCTGCATCCGCTGCTGGAGCTGGACCGCAAGCAGCAGGGCTCGCTTCTGAACACCTTGCGCAACTATTTCGAATGCAACTGCAACGCCAAAGAGACGGCGGAGCGCATGTTCGTCCATTACAATACGATCAACTACCGGCTGGAGCGGATCAAGAGCGAGCTGGGACTTCGGCTGGACGATCCGGAGACGAAGCTGCTGCTCCAGCTGGCGATCAAATCCGGCGATATTGCGTAAACGACAAAGAACCCCTTGCGGGGTTCTTCGGGCGACGTTTAGTGAGTTGCTCGAGTTTCGTTATCCTACGTTGCTGATTTCAACTCAGCCCTTCGGGGCTTCAGGAAATGCCTCCAACTTCATCTTGCAGATGGCTGTCTTTAGCACAACCCCTCGCTTTCCCTACTCCGACAGGAACGCCTCAACTGGTTGTTGCCCGAAATCGTTCAACGGAACCACACCTCTCGTTTACCGTCGCCGAAATATAGAATGTCCCGTTTGTTCCCGCCGTATTCATCCGACGATCGAATTACCGCTGAAGTTTTACTTTTTTCCACTTGCGGTTATGGTTGGTCGTGTCGGGAAACTTCTCCCCCTTGCGCAGGTGCACATGCTGAGGATCGTTGATTCCCATATGAAAGGCGTTCTCGCCGATTTCCACGTATTCTCCGTCGTTCGGAGCTCGTTGTCCGGGTTCGAACTGCGTCTGCTCGCCCATGCCTTCACCCCCTGTCGTATGGGTTAGTGTAGCGCGAAATTCCTTGCGGTATTCGACCCGTTGTGATAAAGTATTCAGGTATGCTGTAGATTGCATACTCCTTGCTTCCCAGCCGATAGCCAAGCTGTCGGTATGCCAAGTGGGGGGCCATTAGACCTTAAGGAGGTGAACGGAAGATGCGCAACTATGAGTTGATGTACATCATCCGTCCGGACGTGGAACAAGAGACCGTTCAAGCTGTCACGGAGAAATTCCAGGGCATCATCGGGAACGGCGGAGAGATCGCTAAGCACGACTTGATGGGTAAACGTCGTCTTGCTTACGAAATCAACAAGCACCGCGAAGGGACGTATGTGTTGGTTCATTTCAAGGGAACGTCGGAAATCGTGGCGGAACTTGAGCGCGTTCTGAAGATTACGGACGAAGTAATTCGTCACATGGTCGTCAGAGAACAAACCGCGTAAACCGCACAACGCCGGGCGGACAACCGCCGAAGCCTTACAATGCCATGTCAAGTGGAGGGAAACCGCGATGCTGAACCGAGTCATTCTCATAGGACGCCTGACCAGGGATCCTGAACTGCGCTACACGCCCGCAGGCGTAGCCGTAACCCAGTTTACGCTGGCGGTAGACCGTCCGTTCTCCGGCAGTCGGGAGGAACGGGAAGCGGATTTTATTCCGGTTGTTACTTGGAGACAGCTTGCCGAGACGTGCGCCAACTACCTTCGCAAAGGCCGTCTGGCCGCAGTGGAGGGCAGGATTCAAGTGCGCAACTACGAGAATAACGAAGGCCGACGCGTCTACGTGACCGAAGTGATCGCCGACAACGTTCGATTCCTGGAATCGCCCAACCGCGAAGGCGGCGGGCAAGGAAGAGACGATGCTTACGGCAGCGCTCCGGCTGCAAGCGCGGGAGGCGGATACGGAGGCGGCAGCAGCGGCAATCGCAGCAACGCCGGCGCCGGATCTCGCAGCAGCGGAGGCAACACTAGCGATCCCTTTGCCGATGACGGGCGACCGATAGACATATCGGACGATGATCTGCCATTTTAACTGGAAAGGACGGAGAACAAATGAGCGAACAACAAGCACAACCACAAGCACGTGAAGAGCGCCCAGCGCAAGGTGGCCGCCCAGGCGGCGATCGCGAACAACGCGAGCCTCGCAAGTTCCGCCGCGGCGGACGCAACAAGCGCAAGAAGGTTTGCTACTTCACCGTAAATAAAATCACGCACGTCGACTACAAAGAGTTGGATCTTCTTCGCAAGTTCATCAGCGAGCGCGGCAAAATCTTGCCTCGCCGCGTGACGGGCACGAAAGCGAAATACCAACGCATGTTGACGGTTGCGATCAAGCGCGCTCGTCAAATGGCTCTTCTGCCATACACGACGGAGTAGGCTTTACGCAGCAAAAGAGACACGACCATTCTAGGGTCGTGTCTCTTTGCGTTATTGGGCGAGTTGAGCTAGGGCAGCCTACCTACTTGGAAGTATTTTTTGGTAATTTTCCAAATCATGAGCGTTAATACCTCTAAGGGAGTATAGCCTTTCGGGAATGTATTCTTTAAGCTACAGCATGGAATATATTCGTACTGCAAGATGAAAGGAATAACCCTATGAGAAAACGCCGAATCCCCTCCTTGCTGGCGGCCGTCGCGCTGCTGCTGCCGCTGCTTGGCGCTCTGACGACAGCCGCGACGCTCCGACCGGTCAGTGCAGCTGCTTTCCAGGGGCAGCTGATGACAACCTTCAACATGGTGTTTAACGAAACGTATAACGGACGAGCGACTCACTATTTATACAGCGTCAACGGCACGATTTATGAAACCTTTGATCTGCCCCCGGCGGCAGCCGCTTGGGCTACGCCTTCTAATTTCTATGAGGAGGCTTGGGGACGAAACAGCTCCCAAGAAATCTATACTTACAGCCACAACGGCCAAATCCAGCAAACCTCCGATCGGATGAGCATTCCGCTGACGGCCGCATGGGCCACAATCTCATCTTTCGAGATCGATGAGGTTCCCGGTCAAGCGATTCAAAATCCGGTCTTTCATTACTCGGTCAACGGAACCGACGTACTGACCGCGACATCCGCAACAGAGATTCCGACGAATGCGATGTGGGCGGCGCTCGTTTCCTTCGACACGCAGTGGGTGGGGATCAGCAACGTACAGTTTACGTCTTACACGCTGAGCCGTACGCTTCCGTCCGTCGTATCTTTTTCGATTTCGTCGGATAGCGGCAATCCGCATCATGCCAAGGTCGGCGATTCGTTAACGGTCACGCTCGTAACCGACCGTCCGATCATGGAGCCGATCTTGAGAATGGCAAACCGGACTCTGATCGCTGAAGGGAACGGGACAACGTGGCAAGGCGGTCTCTATCTATTTGGTTACAGTGTGGAAGAGGGGACAATTCCGGTATCGGCGGAATTCTATTCCGAGGAAGGAGCGCCGGGACCCATTCTCACGGCGACGACGGACGGGACATCCCTGATTCACGATAAATCGGCGCCTTCGCTTTCCTACACGCTGTCTCCGGACGGAGCGACGAACCAGGACGTGACCGTGCAGATTACGGCATCGGATGCGGGAAGCGGCGTCGATCAGGTGAAATGGGCGGCGGGTTCGCATGATACTTCCTACTTCGCGTTAGGGGGCACAGTCCTTGCGGACAGCTTCACGGTGAGCGAGAACGGAACCTATACCGTGTATGCGCGAGATCGCTTCGGTCAACAAGCCGTGCTGCCGATAGCGGTGACCGCCATCGATCGCGAAGCGCCGACGCTGACGCTGATGCCGAGCACGACCGAGCTGACGAACGCGGATGTCGCAGTTACGGCAACAGCGGTCGACAATGTCGCGATCGGCAATCTTCTTTGGGCGGAAGGCACGAGGAACGCCGCTTACTTCCAGGCGGGCAACGGCACTGCTTTTACGGAAAGCTTTGACGCCGCCGACAATGGAACCTACACCGTCTACACGGAGGATACGGCTGGCAATGCAGCGCTGGCGAGCATCTCGATATCCAACCTGCTGCGTCAGGCTCCGTCGATTTCGTTGACGCCTTCCCCCGGTTCTCTCACGAACGGATCGGTAACGGTTGGAATTGAAGCTCGTCCCGTAAGGGAGGATGCAGGTAATTCGCTGGCCGCGCTCCGGTGGGCCAAGGGAGAGTATGCCGCGGCCTTCTTTGAGGCTGGAGGCGGTCAAGATGCGCTTGCGACACAGGAGTTCGAGGCGGACGACAATGATCGTTATTCGGTGTATGCGCGGGATGCGATAGGGAACGAAGCGGTCTCAACGATCGACATTTCGAATATCGACCGCGAGGCGCCGACGTTATCGCTGACGCCAAGCACGATTGCGCCGACCAACGAAAGCATAACGGTTGCGGTGAGCGCCGCGGATTCCGACAGTGGTCTGGAGAGCGTCCGCTGGTCTGCGCAGGCGTTCGATCCGGACTCCCCATGGACATCTAACGAAGTGGTTGACGACGAATTCACCGTGGAAGTCAACGGGACGTATACAGTGATTGCCTACGACAAGGCGGGCAACCATACGATAAGAACAGTGGACATTGCGAACATCGATCGTGAAGCGCCGACGCTGGCGCTGACGCCGAGCACGACCGAGCCGACGAACTCCGACGTCCTGATCACGGCGATCGCGTCCGATAATGTGGCGATCGGCAGACTTCTCTGGGCGGAAGGCGCGAGGAACGCCGCTTACTTCCAGGCGGGCAACGGCGCTGCTTTTACGGGAAGCTTTGCCGCTGCCGACAATGGAACCTACACCGTATACGCTGAGGATACGGCCGGCAATGCCGTATCGGAAAGCATCTCGATATCCAATCTGTATCGGCAAGGGCTCACCATTACGCTTACGCCTTCCCCGGTCTCCTTGACGAATACGCCGGTAGCCGTTGAGATCGAAGTTGAATTCGACAGCGGCAACGATGTCAATCCGCTCGTTGCGCTGCGCTGGGCCAAGGGAGAGCGGGAGGCCTCCTTCTTTGCGGCCGGAGGAGGTTACGATGCGCTTGCGGTTCGGGAGTTCGAGGCGGACGAGAACGGCAGCTATTCGGTATATGCGCGGGATACCGCCGGCAATGAGGCCGTCTCGTCCATCGACCTGTCGAACATGGACCTTGTAGCGCCGACGTTGACGCTAACGCCAAGCACGACGGAGCCGACGAGGGGCAGCGTGACCGTTAACGTGAATGCGGCGGACTCCGGGAGCGGCCTGGGGAGCGTCCGCTGGTCCGCACAGCCGCCCCAACCGGATTTACCGTGGACATCGAGCGAGGTTGTCGGTGGCGAGTTTACCGTCGCAACCAACGGGACGTATACGGTAATCGCCGCCGACCTTGCAGGGAACAGGACCATTCGGCAGGCAACCGTGGCGAACATTCTGCATGACGCGCCGACACTGACATTGATTCCGGAGACGACCGAGCCGAGGGGCGACAAGGTAACCGTATCGGTCCAAACGGCGGCATTAGGAAACGGCAATGCCGTCAGGGACATCCTTTGGTCGGCGGGAGACAGGGCGATCGATTATTTTCACGATGGGCAAGGCGTAAGTATTACATCCGGAAAGCAATTCGATGCGGAGGCCAACGGAACCTACACCGTCTATGTTCGCGATGCCGCCGGCAACGAGGCGCTCAAGACGATCGAGATCGATAATATTCGGCGCACGAACGCCGCGCTTTCTCTGCTTTCCGTATTTAATGGAGCGGATGAGTTGGCGTTTTCCCCGGCTTTTGATCCGGACCAGCTCGGCTATGCGCTTGCAGTCGGTCAAGACGTCGACACGATTGACTTGAAAGCCGAGGCTGCGGATGCAGACGCGATCGTTACGGTGAACGGCAAACCGTATGCGATCGGAGATACGGCTTCCGTTGCGCTGAGCTACGGAGCGAATACGATTCGAATCGAGGTATCCGCACAGCTGCCATCCGTACAGAAAGTGTACACGATCGAGGTCACCCGCCCAAGGCCGCCATCTACCGGAGGCGGAGGAGGCGGTTCACCGGCCGGGGGAACCTCTGACGGGACATCTTCGGCATTTACAGTCTGGGTGAACGGAAAGCCGGCAACGGCGAAGCTGAAAGGAACGACTCGCAGCAGCCCGGATGGTCGGCTGTGGCAGGAGCTTTATCTGGAAGATGCCGCAGAGATCGTTGCCCTCGCGAAGGAGAGCGGAGCTAACGAGGTGCGCATCGGGTGGACGAAGGAATCCGTTCCGCAGGTCGACGTCGTTAAGCTGCAACTATCGGCACGGGCATTGGCGCAGATGTCGGCGCACGACATCCTGCTGATGCTGGACATGGGGACAGCCGTCTATGAATGGCCATTGGGAACGGTCGCCTCGTCAGGCGGCGATCCGTTCGTGCAACTGGAGGCCCTGCGACAGCCGAAGGACACGGAATCGGCAATTGGCCGCGCTCAAGCGACCGCTGGGGGAGCGTGGCAGATCAAGCTCGTAGGCAGTCCCGTCGAAGTCACGGCCGGCGCGGCAGGAGCTTATCGGCTCGTGCTGCCTTTGCCGGACGGGTTCGCTCCGACCGACTTGCGCAAGCTTGCCGTTTTCTTGGAAAAAGGCGACGGCTCGAAAACCATCGTACCGGGAACGATTTGTTACGATTCACAGGGCCGTGCAACCGGCATCGCGGTAACCACGAGCGGTTCCGTACGCGCTTCCGTGCTGTTGGCCGAGCCGATCAAGGTGTCGCTCCGATCTTATATCGACGGATACACCGACGGCCGCTTTGCCCCTCAGCGCCCGGTAACGCGAGGGGAACTGGCTGCCCTGCTGGCCAAACTCACATCGGCGGGCGAGGATGACCGGAACGCCGCCGGCCAGTCGACTGAGTTTCGGGACGTGTCTTCAGCGCACTGGGCCGGAGCCGCCATCGAGCTGGCGGCTGCCGAGGGCTGGATGGGCGGTAAATCCGATGGGCGATTCAGTCCCGACGATCCGCTAACCCGAGCCGAGCTTGCCGTCGTTCTCGTCCGGTGGCGTCAGGCGCAGCCGTCCGGGCTGCCCAGTTCCCAAGATGCGGCGGTACACTGGGCCGCGTCCGCGATTGCCGCCGCCGAACGGGAGGGCTGGATTACCGGATACGCGGACGGCAGCTTCCGGCCCGACAGAAGCGTGACGCGCGCCGAAACGGTCGTGCTGTTGAACCGCGTGCTCGGCCGCTCGGCTCTTCCGGGCGGAGAGTCGGGATGGTCCGACGTACCCGCGTCCTACTGGGCTGCAGGCGCCATCCGTTCCGCTTCCCGAACGATCGAGGAGCTCCGCTACCTCAGCGGCGAAGTAGAAACGATCGGCAAATAACCGCCAGTTAACACCTCGTTGACATTCATCTGATAGGGTGGAGAGAAAGGTGGATCGACGAGGAGGAACTCGCATGCCGAGGGAGCCGCAACTTGAGTTTGGACCGGACAAGCGCGTCGCCGCCGTGCGCAAGCCGGAGCATCTGCCGGCCGCGCTGGGCGTGGATTGGCCGGTTGTGTTTCTGCTGATTGGCGATTTGTTCACGGCCGAAGATTATGTAGCCCGGGCGAAGAGCGCCGGCAAGAAAGTATTCCTGCACGTCGACTTTATCGCCGGATTGGGCGGGGACCCGGTGGCGATGAAATTCGTGGCCGAACGGATCAAGCCCGACGGCATCATCTCGACGAAGAGCCATTTCGTCAAGAACGCCAAGAAGTACGGGATGCTGGCCATACAGCGGCTGTTCATCATCGACACTTCCGCATTGGAGCAAGGCATCCATAACATCCGGCAGAGCGAGCCGGACGCCGTCGAGATTATGCCCGGGCTGATTCCCCGGGTCATCTCGGAGCTTCGCGCCGCAGTCTCGGTGCCGATTATCGTCGGCGGCCTGATCCGGGAGCAGTCGGAGATCGAGACGGCGCTGCGGGCGGGAGCCAGCGCGGTGTCGATGGGAAGCCGCCAGCTGTGGGTCCAAGGGGTCCGTGCGCTTTAATCGAACTTTGATCTCAGGTTGACGCTGCAATAACAATCGCCCGTTATAGTAGAAACTAGTAAGAGACAATCGAATAGTCGAGGGTACGAGACGTGGAGAAAACCCCTTTGTTGCGCGGATTAGGAAGAGCCGTATAACGGCGCCGCTTCCTTTTCCATGCGGGAAGGGGTTTTTTGTCGTTCTCTCGTGCCGGTCCAACTAGGATTCTATGAGAGGGAGAGTGCTATGAAGAGAGCAACAAGGCTGTTATCCGTCTGGATCACGATCGCTATGCTGGGCAGTACGCTGTTCGGCTTGTCGGGTTCGACCGCGAACGCGGCGGACGCAGGACGCAAATCGTTGGAGGTTCGGAAAACGACTCACGCCCCGGCCATTGACGGGCGGCTGGACGACGCGGTGTGGAGCCTCGATCAGACGATGGACGTTCATGTCGGAGGAGCGCCGGGACAAGCGCCGCGCTTCGGTATGCTGTGGGACAACCAGTATTTGTACGTAGGCGTCAGAGTGGAGGACGCCACGCCTGCGAGCGACAAGCCGGGCTACTGGTTCGAGCAGGACAATATCAACCTGTTTTTCGATCCGACGCTGCACCGTTCCGCTCCCTTCGCGGCTGCGGACATGCAGGCCGGCTTCGTGTTCTCGCCTCAGTCGGCGACACCGAAATTTTATTTCGGAGCGGCGCTGAACAATCATAGCGGCAAAGATGAGAAACGGATTCTGCGCGCGATTCATTCCGACGGCAGCGGCTGGACGCTGGAGACGGCCATTCCGTGGGAGCTGCTGGAGATGGATCCGAATCTGACGAAGGAGTTGGGCTTCGAGATCGGCGCGACGGACCGGTTCGGAGAGGATTCGGCTCAGGTGACGACCAGCTACTGGAGCGCCTATCAGTCGTCTTCGTTCTGGAACGATACGAGTGGTTACGGAACGCTGATTCTCAGCGACGAAGCTCCGGTCACGGCGCCGGTCGATCCGGTGCTGCTCCTAGAGACGTTCGACGACACCGCGGCCGGATCGCTTCCGTACGGATGGGTGTCGAACGTCAATGCGGGCAGCAGCGAATTTTCCGTGACGCAAGACGTGTACGGAGGCAGAATCACGTTCAGCGGCAGCGCTTCGGGCAAGCAGTCCCGCGTCGTGGCGCCGGTGCAATGGGACAACTATGTCGTCGAAGCGGATGTCCGCTTCGAAACCGTGCTGAATGCCGCCAGATGGGCGTCCATCCTGTTCCGGGCTCCATCTGAAGGAACGACTCCGTACAACCAGATGGCAATTCGGCAGAACGGCACCTTCGAGCTGGCTTACCGCAAGCCGGACAACGGCTGGGTCGTCATGAAGGACGGCCCGTGGCAGCCGCTCGCTCTGAACGCCGACTATACGATGAAGGTAAGGGTGTTCGGCAACAACGTCAAAGAGTACATCAAGACGAAGGACGCTGCCGATTATACGCTGCTCATGGATATGACCGCGACGTCGAACATGGCGGAGCGGGGCAAAGTCGGCTTCCAGGTCGACCAAGCCAAAGTGTCGTTCGATAATCTGAAGGTAACGCGGCTTACGGCCGATCGGCTTGACCTGACAGCTCCTTCGACTGTAGAGGCATTGACGGGACCGATCAGCATCGCCGGCTCGGTGTATTATTCCGACGGGCTGACGGAGCCGCTCGTTCCGGGACAGCTCAAGCTTTATTCGAGCGACGATAGTATCGTGAAAATCATGAATGGACAGCTGTACCCGATCCAGGCGGGAAGCGCGACCGTCAAAGCGGTATTCGCCAATGCGGAGACTTCGTTCCCGATCGTGGTGACGCCTTCGACAAGCGGAGCGCAAGTGGTGACCCTGGCGCACGGGCAAGGTTACTTGCTGGTTGACGCGGGGGTGCCTACGGAACTGGGAACCGTCGAATTCCAGGCGGGCTTCAGCGATTTCTCCGCGGGGACGATCGCGGGCGATCAGCTGACCTGGTCGTCGGACAGCGACGCTCTCGTCTTCGCGGACGGACGGATGGGAGTGCTGCGCAAGGGCGTGTTCCCGGCAACCGCCAGTAAGGACGGGGCGGAAATCGAGCTGCTCGTCGTGGCCAAGGAGCTCCAGGAGTCGGAGTACGTGCTGTACGAGGAAAACTTCGACGGCTTGACGAACGGGACGCTGCCGCCGGACTGGAGAAGGATCGAAGGAACGACGGCAGCCAACGCCGCGGTGAAGGACGGCGCGTTCGAGATCAATGCGCTCGCTACGCCAGATAATCCGTCGCGCGTGCTGCTGCCAGATTACCTGAAGCTGTTCGGCGATTACAAAGTCGAAGCCGACATGACCCACTTGGCTGCGAACGATGCGGCGAGATGGCATTCCCTGATGTTCCGCGTGCAGAACGGCAATTATCCGTATTATCAGATGGCCGTACGGCAAGGGGCGACGGCGACCAACGGAGTCGAGTTTGCGGAGCGCACGCCGGCCAACGCGTGGAACGTCATCGATACGGGCTCGCACTCGGAAGCGATCGCTTCCGGCAAAATGTATCGGTATACGGTCAAAGCTTACGGCAATCGCGTTCAAGAACTGATTGACGGGCGCGTGATCGTGAACACAGACGCCGCGACCGCCTACAGCAAAGGCACGATCGGCCTGCAAGTCAACGGCAGCAGGACGAAGGTCGATAACATTCGGGTTACGCTTCAGCAGGAGGCGCTGCCGCCGCTGCCGTCCGAGCGGTTCGCAGTCGTCGCCGAGCCGGAGACGAAGATCTCCATGGCCCCGACGATCGTCGCCGACATCGACAGCGCCGAGCAACTGGCCGGCTTGACCGGAACAGCGCTGCCGGCCACGGTCATCCTTCATGTGGACGGAGAGCTCAACTGGACCGACGCTTCCGGACTTCGCCGGATCGGCACGCTGGAATCGGCGCTGGAGCAGATCGGCACGCGGATGATTCCGGCATTCGCCGTCCGCTCCGAGGAAGCGGCCGATCGGCTGGCCGCATTCGCGCAAGAGAACGAAATCGAGGACGCGTTCGTCGTGTCCGAGAACGGAGAACTGGTAAAGCGCGTTCGCCAAGCGTATCCGATGATGCGCGGAATCGTCGATTTCAGCGGGACGTTTAATCCGTCGCAGGACAAGCTGCTGGACATTCGCCGCATCACGACGAGCAGCCTGGCCAAAATCGCGATTTTACCGGAAAGCGCCGCTACTGTCGAGAACGTCGATTATTTGCAGCAGCGGGTTGTCGTCGTATGGGCGAAGCAATCGGCATCTCCGGTCGACGGTAAGGTCGCCGCTCACCGGCTGATCACGGCGGGCGTGAATGGGATCGTCACCCGTTCTCCGGGGACGGCGCTCGAGGCGCTGAAAGTTTACTCGAACGAGACGACGCTGCTGCGCAAGCCATACGTCATCGGACATCGCGGCATTCCGTCGGAGGCTCCGGAAAATACGATCGAGAGCAACAAGCTGTCCATCCTGTACGGAGCGGACTTCATCGAGAACGATATATTTGTAACGAAGGACGACCGGCTCGTCATTATTCACGATACGGTGCTGCAGAATACGACGAACGGAAGCGGGAACGTCGAGAATTTCACCTTGGCCGAGCTTCGGCAGTTGAACGCCAACGTGAGCGGGAGATTCCCGCAATACGGGGAATTGAAAATTCCGACGCTGGACGAGCAGATCGACCTGGCCAAGGAGCAGGGCATCATGATCTACGCCGAAATCAAGACGTCCAACCCCCGCGCGGTCGAAGTGTTGGTCGATCTGATCAAGGAGAAGGACGCGGAGGACATCCTCAACGTCATGTCGTTCAGTCCGGATCAACTGAAGCGGTTCACCGCCCTGATGCCGGAAATGCCCGTGGGTTTGCTGGCCAACGGCTTCGCAACCGAAGGGAACGTAAGCAAAGCGCTCCGGGACACGCAGCGGATCGTTCAGCCGATTCACGCGACCTACAATCCGGGCTACACGAACATGGGCAAGAACTATCTGGAGGCGAGCAAGCACCGCGGCATTATCGTCTCTCCTTGGACGCTTAACAATCTGAACGCCTACGAGACGTTCTTCGCGAACGGCGCCTATGGGCTCACGACCGACTATGCCGCGTGGTCCAAAGATTGGGCGTACTCGCTGCAAGCCGATCAGTCTGACTACGAATTGAAGCCGGGCGAGCAAGCGACGTTGACGGCTACGGCCCGCTTGTACGGGCGGACGGAAGCGGAAGGCGCTTCGGGAGCTTATTCCCCAACGACGAAGGCGGTCGCTCCGGCGGTCGTGCTGTTGGACGGGGAGGACGTGCTGAAGGTGGAAGGCAACGTCGTGACGGCGCTGAAGGCGGGCAAGGCGCACGCGCTGCTGCGCTACACGGCATCGACGAATCCGACGAAATTGTACGATCTGTATACGCAACCGGTCACCATCGAGGTCAAATCGACCGACGGCAATAATGGCGGCGGGAACAACGGAGGCAATAACGGCGGTAATAATGGAGGCAGCACCGGAGGCAACTCTGGAAACGATGGAACCGGCAGCAATAGCGGCACGGGCGCAGGCGAAGGAACCGGAGCCAATGCCGCCGCTCTTGAAGCGACGAACGGAATAGCGGATTCGGAGCAACTCAAGCAAGCGTTCGATCAGGCTTCGACGGTAGTGGTCTCCTCTTCTACGGGAGCGACGGTCGAAGTCGAAGCGGCGGCTCTCCCGAACGGAACGGCGGCGAGCGGCAAGACGCTGATCGTCTCCGTCGGCAACGGAGAATACCGGCTCCCGCTGTCGACGCTGCGAATCGAAGAGCTGGCTTCCCAGCTCGGCGTCGAACCCGGCAGCGTCAAGCTCCGCTTCACGATTCGCAAGCTGAGCGGGGCAGAGCTGGAAGCGGCTGTCGCCGCAATCGCCAAGGCGGGAGGCAAGCTGGTGTCCGACGTCTTGGAATTCCAGGTCGAGGCGCTTGATGCAAGCGGCAAAGCAATCCCTGCGCCGCTGGGCTCGGCATCCGTCTCCGCGGGCAAGATCGTTGATGCGAAGCACGCATCCGGCGTCAGGCTGTACCTTCAAGCGCAGAGAATCGGCTTCGCGCCGTCCGCGCTTGCCGACAGGAATGGCCGCTCGACGGCCCAATTCAGGCAAGGCGGGACCGGCATCTACGCGATCGTCGAGCAGGATCGCAGCTTCGGCGATCTGGCCGGGCACTGGGCGCGGTCCGATATTGAGCTGCTGACAGGCAAGTTCGTGATCAACGGCGTAAGCGCCGACCGGTTCGACGCCAATCGCAGCATTACCCGCGCGGAATTCGCCGCGCTGCTCGTCAGATCGCTTGGGCTTGTCGCGGAAAAGGCGAATTCGGGATTCGGCGACATTCCTTCCGGCGCATGGTACGCGGAAGACGTCAGCGCCGCAGTCGCCGCCGGTCTTGTAACCGGCCGAAGCGACGGAACGTTCCGTCCTGGCCAGCCGATCTCGCGGGGAGAGCAAGCGGCGATGCTGATTCGTGCGCTGGCTTACGCGGGCATCGACGTTCAAGTTCCTGCTGCGGAGCAACAGGGCGTCCTGCAATCGTTCGGCGATGCGGCCAAGCTCGGCTGGGCGCGCGGCGACGTTGCCGCGGCCGTTAAGGCCGGGCTCATGAACGGAACGCCGGCGGGTCTGCTGCAAGCGGACGGTCAAGCTACGCGCGCCGAGGCGGCCGTTATGCTGAAGCGGTTCCTGCTCAAGGCGGGACTGCTGGACTAGGGCGTCGGAGTATGCATAGGAAGATCTTACAGCGGGTTTACACTTCTCTAATGAACGGATAACATTCGCTTGCTACACTGTACCTGAAGTCGAACAACCGAATAACAAGGGTACGAGACGAGGAGAAAACCCTTTATTCACCGGACGCATGACGGCTATCCGTTTCATTGGAGCTGTCGTCATGCTTGTCCGAAGAATAAGGGGTTTTTGCGTTTTCTCGAAAGGGGAGCTGCGAGCAAGTTGCCGGACGCAATCAACTATGAAGGGTATTTTTTCGACTTGGACGGCACGGTTTTTCTCGGCGAGACTTTGCTTCCCGGTGTCAAGGACACGATCGTTTCATTGCGGGAAGCGGGCAAGCAAGTGCGGTTTCTGACCAACACGACGATTCGCACGAGAAGAGAATGCCTAGACCGTCTGAACCGGCTCGGGCTGGATGCGCGGCTGGATGAAATCGTGACCGCCGCTTACGCGGCCGCCGTCTACATGCACGAGTTGGAACCAAAGCCGATCGTTCTGGTCGTGGGGGATCCGGCGTTCTCGTCGGAGCTGGCGGACTACGGGGTACGCATGACGAATCGTCCGGAGAAGGCCACGCATGTGCTCGTCGGCATGGACATGAGCTTCGATTACGGCAAGCTTCACCGCGCGATGAAAGCGGTCCGCGGAGGCGCCGAACTGATCGCGGCGAATCCCGATCCGAACTGCCCGATTCCCGGGGACGTCATTCCGGACACCTGGGCGATGGTCAAGGCGATCGAAGCCGCGAGCGGCGTCGCGCCTTCGGCGGTTATCGGCAAGCCCTCGTCCTATTTCGCGGCGAAAGTGCTGGAATGGAGCGGGCTGTCCGCGGAACGCTGCCTGATGATCGGAGATCGTCTGGAGACGGACATCCGGTTCGGCGAGGAGAACGGCATGCGGACGGCACTCGTGCTGACCGGCGTCGCGACCGCTAGAGATGCCCAGCAGTCGACGGTTCGCGCGGACTATGTATGGGGAACGCTCGAACAGCTGGCCGAGCTGATCCGCGCAAGCAAAGAAGAAGCCTCGATTTAACGCTGGCTTGACAAACTTCTGCTTTACCGGAAATAAGTGACGATTAAAGTAAAAATGACGAAAACGTCAAAGGAGAGAACGTACTATGTCGGCAAAGAAATTGATCCAGGGAATCGCGTTCACTACAGCGTTCATGACGTTGGCCGCTTGCGGCAATTCGGCGAACGAGTCTTCGCCTTCCGTTCCTGCGAGCCCGTCCGAACAAGCAAGCCCGTCCAGCGAACCGGTACAAGCGTCTCCGAGCGAAGAACCGAAGGAAAACGTCGAACTTACATTCTATTATCCAATCGCGGTAGGCGGACCGCTTACGGCAACGATCGAGGGCATGGCCAAGGAATTTACGCAGCTTCACCCGCATATTACCGTCAAGCCGGTCTATACGGGCAGCTATGCGGACACAACGGTCAAGGCGCAAGCCGGCGTTCAGAGCAAGAATCCGCCCGACGTCGCCGTATTGCTGTCGACGGAGCTGTACAGCCTGCTCGACATGAACGCGATCCTTCCTCTGGATGATTTCATCGCCAAGGAGAGCGGAGATTACCTGTCCGACTTCTATCCGGCATTCATGGCAAACTCGCAAACCGAAGGCCATACGTACAGCATTCCGTTCCAACGGAGCACAATCGTGCTGTATTACAATAAGGAATTGTTCAAGGCGGCCGGACTCGATCCGGAGAAAGCGCCGCAGACGTGGGAAGAAATGCGCGACTACGCGAAGAAGCTGACGAAGGACGGCACGTGGGGTCTTGAAATACCGGTGTCCGGCTTCGCCTACTGGATGTTCCAGACGTTCGCCCTGCAGAACGGCGACAATCTGATGAGCTCGGACGGCAAGAAGGTCATGTTCGATACGCCCGAGAATGTCGAAGCGCTGCAATTCTGGTCCGACCTCGCGACGAAGGACAAGGTTATTCCTCAAGGCGTAACCGAGTGGGGAACGGTGCCGTCCGATTTCATCGAAGGCAAGACGGCGATGATGTACCATACGACCGGCAACCTGTCGAACGTGAAGAACAATGCCAAGTTCGATTTCGGCGTCAGCTTCTTGCCGCAGAACAAGAGCTACGGCAGCCCGACCGGCGGCGGCAACTTCTATATCTTCAAAGGCATCGACGAGAAAAAACAGGAAGCGGCTTGGGAGTTCATCAAGTTCATGACCGAGACGGAGCGCGCGGCGCAATGGAGCATCGACACCGGCTACGTCGCCGTCAAGAAATCGGCGTACGAGACGGAACGGATGAAGAGCTACGCGGCGGACTTCTCGCCGGCGCTCGTGGCGCGCGACCAACTGGAGTACGCGGCAGCCGAGCTGTCTACGCACAACAACGGCAAAGTGTCGAAGGCGCTCAGCGACCAGCTGCAAGCGGTTCTGACGAGCACGGCCCAGCCGGCCGAAGCGCTTAAGAAGGCGCAGGAAGAAGCGGATAAGGCGCTTGCTCCGTTCAACAAGTAGGTCGAGCGTACGGGAGGGAAGTCCCGCCGCCTTCGCGGTATTCGCCGCGTCGCCGCGGCGGGACTTCCGTCGCTCGGCAGCGATCGAATACAAGGCTTGGGAGGTTTACCTTTGGGAAGATTGACGATGCGATGGAAAACGAACGCGTTTGCCTGGTTGCTGCTGCTGCCGTCGCTTGTTTTCCTGTTTCTGTTTACGTTCTATCCGATCGCCAAGACGATCCGCCTCAGCCTCTATCAGGCGGATCTGGCGACGCCCGTCCCCACGTTCGCGGGAGTGGACAACTACGTGCGCATGCTGGGGGACGAGGTGTTCGCGAAGGTGATGGTCAACAATGCGCTGTTCGCGCTGGGAGTTGTTCCGACTTCCATCGGGCTGGCGCTGCTCATGGCGATATTCGCCAATAAAGCGATTCGCGGGACGAGCTTCATGCGCACGGCCTTTTTCTATCCGACGCTCATTCCGATGATCGCCGTCGCCAACATCTGGCTGTTCATCTACACGCCGAAGTACGGACTGCTCGACAGGGCGATGCAGAGCCTAAACGTCGGAGAGATTAACTGGCTCGGCTCTCCCGACTACGTCATGTGGGCGATGATCTTCATGATGATCTGGAAGGAAGCCGGGTATTTGATGATTTTCTATTTGGCCGGTATGCAAAATATTCCTCCGGATCTGTACGAATCCGCGCAGATGGACGGAGTGAGCAGTTGGACCATATTCCGGAAGATCACGTTTCCGCTGCTCATGCCGACGACGCTGTTCGTATCAATCATCGCTCTAACGAACGCGTTCAAGCTCGTCGACCATCTGTTCGTCATGACGAAGGGCGGTCCGAACAACGCCAGCAGCTTGCTGCTCTACTACATTTACGAGACGGCGTTCAGTTTCTGGGATCAGGGGATGGCGTCGGCGCTCACTCTCGTGATGATCGTTGTGCTGCTGCTGTTCGCCGCGCTGAACTTTTTCGGACTGGACAAGAAGATCCATTATCATTGAGGGGAAGACAGGCGATAGAATGAAATTGCGCAATTGGAATATCGGCTTCTGGCTGTTAATCGCCTTGGGGGCGATCTGGTTCGTGCCGTTCGTCTGGATGCTGGTTACGGCGTTCCGTCCGAAGCAGGAGGCGCTGTCCGCCTCGTTCTCGTTCAACTTTACGTTGGATAACTTCGCGACGGTCTGGTCGGGGGCGCCCTTCGCCCAATATTTCGTCAATACGGTCGTCATCGTCGTCGGCATTCTGGCGGTGCAGATTCTGACCGTCACGATGGCTGCCTTCGCATTCGCGCGGCTTGATTTTGCCTGGAAGAACATCGTGTTTCTGCTGTTCCTGGCGCAGATCATGATTCCCGCGGACGTGCTCATATTCCCCAACTATAACGTACTCAGCGAATTATCCCTGCTGGACACGAAGCTCGGCATCATGATTCCTTATTTCGCCTCGGCCTTCGGCATCTTCCTGCTGCGGCAGATGTTCATGACGATTCCGCCGGAGCTCGACGAAGCGGCGCGCGTGGAGGGGTATTCCAGGTGGCGGATTTTATGGAAAATCTATTTTCCGCTGGCGCGGCCGGCGTACATCGCTTTCGGCCTCGTCTCGGTCAGCTATCATTGGAACAACTTCCTCTGGCCGCTCATCGTTACGAACTCCGTCGAGAACCGTCCGCTTACGGTCGGTCTGGCCATCTTCGCGCAATCGTTCGAGACCGGGGCGCAGTGGACCGAGGTCAGCGCGGCGACGCTCATCGTCGTGGCTCCGCTGATGCTGGGATTCCTGTTCTTCCAGCGGCAATTCATGAACGGCTTCATCCATTCGGGAATTAAATAGAGGCAAGCATGAAGGGGCTGTTCATAAGTAAAGAGAGTCGTACCAAGCGATTATCGATGGATGCAGAGCAATGGGCATCTATCTCCTTCCGATGCTAAATACCCCGCAAAGTCTAGCTAAGCTTTGCAGCTTATTCCGATTACTTTGCGGGGACCTACAGGCTATGCTTTACCACATCGCTTCCGGTAGATTACGAGGAAGTTTTGATGGTGTTGGAAGATGCTTCAATATGAACAAATCTCATTCCATTTCGATGCTACATCGAAAAAAATGTTCGTTAAGCCCGCCCGGTGGGCTTATCACTCACCTCCGGGTCCGACCCCGGCCAATAAGCTCGCCCGGCGCGCTTATCACTCACCCCCGAGTCCGGCCCAGGCCAATAAGCTCGCCCGGCACGCTTATCACTCGCCTCCGAGCCTAGCCCAGGCCAAATAAGCTCGCCCGACTGGATTCTCTATGCAGCCACGTCCCGTTTCGTAAACAGAGTCCAGGCGATAAGCTGGAAGACGACGTAGTAGGCGACGAGCATCGTAATCGAGAAGCCGAGCGTCATCTCCGGCCGAAGCGGAGAATTGCCGGGCAAATACTGCGTCAAGTCGATGTTGGCGAACAGCAGATACTTCGACCATTCGTAGCCGCTCAGAAGCATCGTGACCATGTTGCCGACGAGCATGAACAGCAGCGAGAAGGCGATCGCCATCGACGAGCTGCGGAATGCGGCGGAGATCATGAACGCGAGAGTTACGTACATCAGCAGTGAGATGACGGCATAACCGTATTTCTGCAGGGAGTCGACGATCATCGAGCTCTCATGGATGACGCCGTCCGATCCCACGTTCAGATGCGGCAGGCTGAGCCCGTCAAAACCTTGCAGCGCAGCCCCGGCCGCAAAGGCGAGTACGAAAGAAAGAATGAGGAGCAGCAGGGCGAACATCATCGTCGAGATATATTTGCTCAGCATGATTTTCGAACGGGAGGCCGGACCTACGAGCAGCAGCTTGATCGTTCCCCACGTGAATTCGGCGGCGATCATGTCGGCGGCGACGATGACGGTCAGAATCGTGATCAGCATGACGAGCGAGGCGGAGGCGTTGACGTAATCCCAGAGCGACAGAGCATAGGGATTCATGTCGTTGGCCAGGTAGTATTCGTTGGTCTTGATTTGCTTCGTCAGATGCTCCTTGTAATCGGAGTCCGTGTCTTTGCTCTCGGCCATCTGGGTCTGGTAATGAATGTTCTGCTGCGTCAAGTCGGCTTTCCAGTCGCCTCCTGAGCTCCGGCTCTCGTCCCACTTCATTAAACCGCTCATCAATCCCAACGCGAGCACGAGGAAGCCGACCATCAGCCACGTGCGGGGACGGCGGTATATTTTCATATTTTCGTTCCGTATCAAATTCCCCAAGCTAGACAACCATCTCACCTCCGGTAATTTCCAAGAACTGATCCTCAAGCGATTGCTGCGACGCATGAATGCCGTACACGTCCAGTCCCGCCTTCACGAGCAATCTCGCGATATCCGGGATAAGGCTGCGGTCGGCCGTAATCTCGATCCGATCCCCGACCAAAGTGACGCCCTGATGATTAAACGCTCCGGACAGCAGCCGATGAGCAGATTCGATGTCGCTCGATTCCACGATGATCTTGGTCTGCACGGAATTTTTCGCTTCCTGCAGGGAGCGGACGTCGATCAGCTTGCCGCCTTGAATGATCGCCACGCGGTCGCACATCAGCTCCATCTCCGACAGCAGGTGAGAGGAGACGACGACGGCAATGCCTTCCTCCTGCGTCAGCTTGCGCAAATAATCGCGAAGCTCGCGAATGCCCGCCGGATCGAGGCCGTTCGTCGGCTCGTCGAGAATCAGCACGGACGGCTTGTGAAGAATCGCTTGCGCGACGCCGAGCCGCTGACGCATGCCGAGCGAATAGCGCTTCACTTTCTCGTGGATGCGGTTTTGCAAGCCGAGCAGCTGCACGACTTCGTCGATTCGCTGCTTCGTGACGCCGGAGTGGCGCCGCGCGAAGTGCACGAGATTCTGGTAACCGCTCAGGAACTTGTACATTTCGGGATTTTCGACGATCGCGCCGATATGGGTCATGGCCTGTTCGAACTGTTTGCGCACGGACACGCCTTTAACGGTAATTTCGCCTTTGGTCATCGAGATCAGGCCGACGATCATGCGGATCGTCGTTGTCTTGCCCGCGCCGTTCGGCCCGAGGAACCCGAAGACCTCTCCGGCGGGAATGTCGAACGACAGATCGCTGACGATCGTGCGTCTGCCGATGGTTTTCGTTACGTTCCGAAGCTGTAGAACCGCTTCTTTCATCTTCGTTCAATCCTCCTCAAAGTACTGCGCATGAGTTGAAGTATACCGCGGAGAGGATGTTCGAAAAATGGCCTTGGGATGAGTTCGGCGCCCGTACTTTAGTCGGGGTCGGCACTCGCCGGAAACGCAGGTGAATGTTGGTTCGCGTGGCAGCGATTCAATGGTTTTCATGAAAGTTTAAGGTTTATATGTAACAATCCTTATTCGAGGATCGTATATTAGGGGTCTGGCTGAACAGAGAGAGATAGATCAAATAGACCGAACACAGATAGGAGAAGGAGAGAGGTTGTATGCGCAAGCTGCGTCGTTGGCACAAAATCGTCGCCACTTCGGCCGTGCTGCTGATCGTCCTGGCGGGCATCGGTTACGCGAACCGGGGGGCTTTGTCGGCGCTCGGGTACGATATTTTTCTGTCGGATAAAGTGGAGTCGAGCTTTGCGAATTCTTACCAGCCGCTGACCGACCGGCCAATTGTGGAGGAGCCGGAAGTGGAGAAGCCGTTCAGCATGCTGCTGATGGGCGTCGACGCGAGGGCGAAGGAGCGCGGCCGCTCGGATACGCTGATCTATACGGTCGTGCGCCCCGAAGACGGCAACGTTCTTATGGTGTCTATCCCGCGGGATACGTATGCCGACATTGTAGGCGAGGATAAAATGGATAAAATCACGCACGCCTATGCCTTCGGAGGGCCGGAGATGGCCGTCAACAGCGTCGAGAAGCTGCTGGACGCGAAGATCGACCATTACGCTTCCATTAATTTTCAGGGCTTCGTGCAGGTCGTCGATACGCTCGGAGGCATTCATCTGCCGATCGGCAAAGATATCGTCAACAAAGGCTACGGCCACGAGAAGTTTACGGTCAAGGCGAACAAGGACAGCTATACGGGAGTCGAAGCGCTGAACTACGTTCGCTACCGCGAGGATGCGGGAGGGGACATGGCTCGCGCCAACCGGAACCGCGTATTCCTGGAGGAGCTTATTCACAAGGCTGCTTCGCTGCAGCAGTGGAACAAAATCCCGGAAGTTCTGGACATCGTCGGCGACAACTTCCAGACCGACTTGCCTCCGTCCTCCATGAATGATCTGGCCAAGAAATTTCTGCAAACCGGCCATGAAATCCAGAACTATACGCTGAAGGGCGAAGGCAAGCGGATGGGTTCGCAAAATCTGTGGTACTTCGTCGTCTACGAGGACGATCTTGCCTCCGTTCGGGATACGGTTGCGGCATGGCTCGACCCGGAGACGCCGAAAGCTCAGCTTACGGTTCCGGGCAAGGAGGACGCGGCGGAAGCCGGCGCGTCACCGGACCGTTCGCTATAAACGGACAAAAAGCGCGGGGTTCCATGGTAGAGCATCGCCTTGCCGTGGTATAATGAGAATACCGCGCCCGGAATTCGCGGGTCTTTCGTTGCTGCGAAGGAGGAACTTACGAACTTATGAATATCGCGTTTTTTTTGCTGCCCAAGCAAGAAGTAGTAAGCGTCAGCGAAGAGGCGACCTTGCGCCAGACGCTGGAGCGAATGGAGCGTCATCGGTACACGGCCGTTCCCGTCATCAGCGAGAAGGGCGAGTACAAGGCGACGGTTACGGAAGGGGATTTGCTCTGGTACTTGAAGGGCAATCCGGATTTGAGCTTCGATCAGCTTCACCGCGTGCGGCTTAGCGAAGTTCCGCTTAGATTGAATAATTTGCCGGTTCGCATCGACGCGAACATGGTCGATCTGATCTCATTGGCGAAGACGCAAAACTTCGTCCCCGTAGTGGACGACATGAATCACTTCATCGGCATCGTGCGACGCAGCGATATTATCGACTATACTGCGAAATTGCTGACCGCCGCACCGAATGAAAAAGGGCTGAAAAGGGAAGCCTAGGGCATGTATGCAAACCCGCTCAGAGGCATCTATCACCTCCCCTGCTTCGTCACTTTTGCTTGACGTACCCCGGTACGCCTTCACAAAAGTTCCTTGCATGGAACGAAAATTCGGCAACATCTGCTATCCTCGGAGTAGGCATACACGCTCTAGGAAAATATTGGACAATGGCGGAGGAACGATGACTAACAGTCGGGGCAATTCACGCAATCGTACGATTTATCCGATCCTAATCGCGCTTTCCATGCTTGTTATCGCAGGCGGCATATGGGCCGCTTCCTCCCTGTTCGCAGGGGGAAGCGGCTCAGGGCCGTCTGTTTCTCCATTGGCGGGCAGCGAAGGATCGGCCGGGAACGACCCGGCGAAGCCTGCCGACGGTTCGTCCGATCCGGCCGCATCGAAGCCTGCCGCGGTCGAGGAGCCGGAGGCGGAGATAGACGTGCCGACCTCGTCCGAGCTGGAACAGACGTACGACATCGTCATCGCGGGCGGCCGCGTCATCAATCCCGAGACGAAGCTGGACCGGGAAGGACTGAACGTCGCCGTGCAGGACGGCAAAATCGCGCTCGTAACCGATCGCAAGCTGAAGGGCAAGCGGGTCATCGACGCGACAGGACTCGTCGTAGCGCCTGGTTTTATCGACAATCTGTCTTATGATCCGAACCCGGTTGGCGTCTGGAACAAGATCGCCGACGGCGTGACGGCGAATATCGCCATGCACGGCGGAACCGCGAGTCCGGAGAAATGGTATCCCTATTACGAACGCAACAGGACGCCGCTGCATTTCGGGGCTTCGTTCTTCTACACGCAAGCGCGCAACCAGTTCAAGCTGAGCCGGTACGATACGGCCAAGCCGGAGCAGACGCAGAAGCTGGTGGATCAGGCCGAGAAAGCGCTGAACGACGGCGTGCTCGGCATCTCGTTCAGCCTGGAGTACGTTCCCGGCGTGAACGACAAGGAAATATTGCCGCTGATGAAGCTGGCGCAGAGGTATAACGTTCCGGTTTATTTCCACGCCAGATATTCGGATATGGAAGAGCCGGGGACGAACATCGACGCGCTGAACGAACTGATCGGCTACGCTCGGGCCTCGGGCGCCGCGGTACATATCGATCATATCAACAGCACCGGCGGCACGTTCTCGATGCAGCAGTCGCTGCAGATGGTAGAGGACGCGATCGCGGAAGGGCTGGACATTACCGCTTGCATCTATCCTTACGATTATTGGGGCACGTACTTGAATTCGGCGAGGTTCGACGAGGGGTGGCAGGAGCGCTTCCGCATTTCCTACGAGGATCTGCAGATCGCCGGAACGGAGGAGCGGCTGACGGAGATGACGTTCCGCAAGTATCAGCAGGAAGGCAAGCTGGCGGTTGCATACGCGATTCCGAAGCAGGACGTCATCGACTCGCTGAAGGCGCCGTACGTCATGATCGGCAGCGACGCCATTCTGGAGCCGGGCTTCAACAACCATCCGCGGGCGTCGGGAACGTTCGCGCGGACGGTCGGGCTCTACGTTCGCGAGCAGCAGGTTATCTCGCTGTCGGACGCAATCGCCAAGATGTCGCTGCTTCCGGCGCAGCGGCTGGAGAAGCAAGCTCCCGCCTTGCAGAAGAAGGGCCGCATTGCCAAAGGCATGGACGCCGACATCGTCGTGTTCGACTACGACACGATCAGCGACCGCTCGACGGTGGCCAAGCCGGAGCTGGTCTCCGCGGGAATCGAGTACGTGCTCGTGAACGGCCAGGTCGCGCTGGACGAGGAAGGGCTTCATAAGGATATCCGCGTCGGCCAGCCGATCAAGAGCGAGTTCGTGCGCGTGAAGTCCAAGGGGCCGACTCTCCTCTGGGGGGAGAGCAAGCTGACGCTGCTGGAATATCGCGGCTCCAACTACGTCGACGTGGAAGCTTTGGAAGGACAAGGCTACTCGGTGCAGTGGGACAAGGCCGAGCGGACGGCTGCGGTATCGTCGGGAGCGGCTTCCGCGCAGGCAGCCGTACCCGATCCGGCCGTCGGAGAGCTGATCCTGGAGCGGGGCCATCGGCTCGTCTGGGAGGATGGAAGCCGCACGGAGCTGCTGTCCGTCGGCGAGCGGAACTACGTGCCGGTGTCGGCGCTGAAGGATCGCGGCTGGAAGCTGACGAAGGACGGGCAGACGTTTAAGCTGACGACCGCTTAAGTCGCCATGCCGAGCGGATAAATATGGAGAACCCGGCTGCGGTCCCCGCGGCCGGGTTCTCTGTCTATTGCTTGCCGAGAGAAGCCGGAGTTATGATATAATGGAATTTGCAGCTTTCCGGGCTTATGCATCTAGGTACAGTCGAAGAGCATAGGAGGAATAGCGATGGAACGAGATTTGGACGTAGCGACTCGAACGCGCATGATCGAATGGCTGAAAACCGAAGTCGTGGACCAAATGTCCCGGTTGTTCAAAGCAATCTGGGATGGAAGCACCTCCCGGGTCGTCGACAGTCTGGCGGGACTGATCGCCAGCTCGTACATTCTGGGCCGGAGGCTCGGCATTCCGTACCGGGATCTGGACAGCGCCATTGCGGACAAGCTAGCCAAACTTAAACAAGAAGGTCATCAGCTTGAGGATCTCTACAAGGATCTATCAGAGCTGTCCGAACATATCCGCAAGAGGTGAATCGGTTGAAGATGAGCTGGAAGTCGCTCGCTTGGAGCGCGGCGGCGGTATTATTGTTGCTAACCCTGGTAACGCCTTTAAATGCCATTACTTTGTTTCTTGTCATGACGCCCTTCGTCGTTCTATATACGATGTTGGATTTAAGATCGTTCGTTGTGCACCTCGTTCCGATCGGGCTCGTCGTCTTCCTGTTGTCGGGCGGGGGATTGGGAACGATGCTGGTGACGCTGGCTTTGTACTTCCTCGTCCCGGCGATCGCCATGGGGCATCTGTACAAGCGGGGAAGATCGGCCAGATCGGCCGTTACGGCGGGCTTCGTCATCGTTCTGGCTCAGATGCTGCTCGTGTTGGCCCTCTTCTCCGCATTGTCCAATATCGACATGAAAGCGGAATTGACGGCCATTCTGGCGGACAACTTCAAGCAGTTCGAGACGGCCAACCTGTTCGAAGCGGGATGGGCCGCGAATGCGGCGACCCAGTTCGTCGATTATTTCATGACGATTCTTCCAATGCTGCTGCTCGTATCGTCGTTCCTCGTTGCGATCATCACGCACGGGTTGTCCCGACTCTCTCTGCGCAGCGTTCCGTTTGACGCCCCGGCGTTGCCCCAGGCCAAAACCTGGAAGCTGCCGAGGAGCATGGTGCTGTATTTCGCGATTGCGATCATTGCTATGTATGCCATGTCGGAAGAGTCGAGCGGTTATTGGTGGATCGCCGTCTCCAACCTCATTCCGATTTTGGAGCTGGCGTTCACGATTCAGGCGATCGGTTTCGTCTTCTTCCTAACGAGCGTCAAGAAATGGCCGAGGGCGATTTCTCTGCTGCTGTGTTTGCCGATTTTGTTTATACCTCATGCGTTTATCATCGGGCTGTTGGACACGGCGTTTCCTATACGGAAATATTTCGAGAAATAAGGCGTTCGTCGGATGAGCTGGCCTGCAGGGGCCGTCTTCCGATAAACATTAGACGGGAGCGGAGCGGGTATGCCCAAGTTTCTCGTGCAGCGCTGGCACGGCATGCATATTGTCTGGGCGCTGGTGCTTATATTCATGATGACCGTCGCTCTCGCCTGGTATCAGTGGCTGCTCGGATTGCTGGGCCTGGTGCTGGGCGGGATCGTCGCCGTATACGGTATTCTCGCGGAGAAGGCGTTCCGGCGGGATCTGGACGACTACGTGCTGACGCTCTCTTATCGAATCAAGAGCGTAGGCAACGACGTGACCGGCCATCTTCCTATCGGAATCGCGATCTTCGACGAGGACTATGAGATCCAGTGGCATAACGCCTATATGTCTACGGTGATCGGCAAAGCTTCGATCGTAGGCGAGTCGCTGTTTGCGAGTTTTCCCGTGCTGCAGCCATTGGGCAAGGACAAGGAGCCGGGCAACGAGATTACGATCGGCGGCCGGGTGTTCGAGCTTCAACTGAAGGCGAGCGAGCGCGTGCTGTATGTCGTGGACATTACCGAACGCTCTACGCTGAAGAAGCGGTACGAGGAAGAGAAGCTCGCTCTCGGCATCGTCATGATGGACAATCTCGAAGAAGTGGCTCAGGGCATGGACGAACAGCAGCGCGCGCTTATGCTGTCCAAGGTGACCGGGGAGATCAACGAATGGGCGCTGAAGTATGGCTTGCTGCTGCGCCGGCTGTCGTCGGACCGGTATATGGTCATTACGAAGCAAGGCACCTTGAAGGCTTTGGAGCAGTCCCGGTTCGAGCTGCTGGACGACGTGCGGGAGATTACGATCGAACAGAAGCTGCCGATGACGCTGAGCATCGGCTTCGCGTCCGGTTCGGACGACGTGATCGAGCTCGGGCATCTCGTCCAGGGCAGCTTGGACATCGCGCTCGGCAGGGGAGGCGACCAGGCGGTCGTCAAGTTCGGCCAGCGCCAGAGCTTCTACGGCGGCAAGAGCAACGCGGTGGAGAAGCGCACGAGGGTACGGGCTCGGGTCATCGCCCACGCGCTGCGCGATCTGATGAAGGAAAGCGACAATATTATCGTCATGGGTCACAAAATGCCGGACATGGACGCGATCGGCGCGGCGATCGGGGTGCTGAAGGCGGCGCAGCTGTACGGCAGAGAGGCCTACATCGTGCTCGAAGGCGTCAATCCTTCGATCCAGCGGATGATGGATATGCTGAAGGAAGACGAGAAGCTGATGAAGCGTTTCGTCTCTCCGGAGCAGGCGCTTAACCTGATCGGCAAGCGTTCGCTCGCCGTCGTCGTGGACACGCATCGGGCGACGATGGTCGCCGAGCCGAGATTGCTTCAGGCGACCGAACGGATCGTCATCGTCGATCACCACCGGCGCAGCGAGGAGTTCATCGACGAGGCGGTGCTCGTCTACATGGAGCCTTACGCTTCGTCGACGTGCGAGCTGGTGACCGAGCTTCTGCAATACATTCACGAACGCGTCGTGCTCGACATGCGCGAGGCGACGGCTCTGCTGGCCGGCATCACCGTCGATACGAAGAGCTTCGCCTTCCGTACGGGCTCGCGCACGTTCGAGGCGGCCTCCTTCCTCCGCCGCAACGGCGCCGATTCGGCGCTGATCCAGCGAATGTTGAAGGAGGACCTGGACGAATACATCCGCAAGGCGGAGCTGATCCGTCATGCGGAGACGTTCCGCAATTGCATCGCGATCGCGGCCGCCGATTCCGGCAAGCAAGTGCCGCAGCTGCTGATCGCGCAAGCGGCGGATACGCTGCTCAACATGACGGGGATCAAGGCGTCCTTCGTCATCGGCACGAGGCCGGACGGGCTCGTCGGGATCAGCGCCCGGTCTCTGGGACAGATCAATGTCCAGATCGTCATGGAGCGGCTCGGAGGCGGCGGGCATTTCACGAACGCCGCGGCTCAGCTTCAAGGCTCGATTTCGGAAGTGACGAACAAGCTTAAGCAAGTATTACAAGAACTCGAGAAGGAAGAGGGGTTATTCGAATGAAAGTGATCTTCTTGCAAGACGTGAAAGGCCAAGGCAAGAAAGGCGAGATCAAGGAAGTGTCGGAAGGCTACGCGCGCAATTTCCTGCTGCCTAAAGGAGTCGTTCAGATCGCCACCGAGGGCGCCAAGAAAACGTTGAACCAGCAAGAGGCTTCGGCCCAGAAGAAGAAAGACAACGAGAAGAAGGACGCGCAGGAGCTTGCCGCTCGTCTCGGCGAGATGACCGTCGTCATCAAGGCGAAGGCGGGAGAAGGCGGCCGTCTGTTCGGAGCCATCACGAGCAAGCAAATCTCGGAAGCGCTCGAGAAGCTGAAGATCTCAATCGATAAGAGAAAGATCGAGCTGGACGATCCGATTCGGGTGCTGGGCGTTACGAAAGTCGCGGTCAAACTGTATCCTGACGTAAAGGGCACATTAAGCGTACAAGTCGTGGAGGAATGATCCGATGAACGGAAACGTGGAGCAGCCGATGCTGTACGACCGCGTCCCGCCGCAAAATATGGAAGCGGAGCAGGCCGTGCTCGGCGCGATCCTGCTGGAAGCCGAAGCTCTCGTCTCCGCCATGGAACGTCTGAAGTCGGATGATTTCTACAGCGTGGCCCATCAGCGCATCTACGATGCGATGGTGGCTCTGAATGACGACAATCAACCGATCGACCTCGTTACGCTGGCCTCCCGGCTTCAGGATCTGGGGCAGATGGAAGAGGTCGGGGGAATTATTTATTTAACGAAGCTCGCCAACGCGGTTCCAACGGCGGCGAATGTGGAATACTATGCAACGATCGTCGAAGAGAAAGCGATTCTTCGCCGCCTGATCCGTACGGCGACGCAGATCGTCTCCAACGGCTATGCGACCGAGGACGACGTAGGCGTGCTGCTGAACGACGCCGAAGCGCGAATCATGGAGCTGTCCAACCGGCGCACGTCCACCGGGTTCATCAGTATTCGCGACGTGCTGATGGAAGTGTTCGAGCGCGTCGAGTTTCTGTATAACAACCGGGGAGGCGTAACCGGCATTCCTTCCGGCTTCGTCGATCTTGACCGGATGACCGCCGGATTCCAAAAGAACGACTTGATTATCGTCGCCGCCCGTCCTTCCGTAGGGAAAACGGCCTTCGCGCTCAATGTCGCACAGAACGTCGCCGTTCGAGCTTCGGAGACGGTAGCGATCTTCAGTCTTGAGATGTCCGCCGCCCAGCTCGTGCAGCGGATCATCTGCGCCGAATCCAATGTCGATGCCCAGCGGATGAGAACGGGCCACCTGGAAGGCGACGACTGGGAGAAGCTGTCGATGGCGATCGGCGCCTTATCGGAAGCGCAGATTTATATCGACGACACGCCGGGCATTACCGTGTCCGACATCCGGGCCAAGTGCCGGCGTCTGAAGAAGGAGAAAGGCCTCGGCATGATTCTCATAGACTATCTGCAGCTCATTCAGGGCCGCGGCAAAGCCGGGGAGAACCGTCAGCAGGAGGTTTCGGAAATTTCCCGTACGCTGAAGCAGATCGCCCGTGAGCTGGAAGTGCCGGTTATCGCGCTGTCCCAGCTGTCCCGGGGTGTAGAGCAGCGGCAGGACAAACGGCCGATGATGTCCGACCTTCGGGAATCGGGTTCGATCGAGCAGGATGCCGACATCGTCGCGTTCCTGTATCGGGACGACTACTACGACAAGGAATCCGAGAAGAAGAACATCATCGAGATCATCATCGCCAAACAGCGGAACGGCCCGGTCGGAACGGTCGAGCTCGTGTTTCTGAAAAATTTCAACAAGTTCGTCAGTCTGGACCGATCGCATGGCGAAGCCTATGCCGGCAGCGCATAATCCCGTTTATTGAAGCTGAATTCCGAACATTCATATGGGCGGTTGCGGCATTGTTCGTTTTTGCGTTGACTTCCCTCGGTACAGTTGATAAACTAATCATGCTGCCTGATCGCGATTGGCGATATTCGGGCGGCATTATCATGCCGATGTGCGCCAGACGCATTCGGATGGAGGGATTGCATTGTCAACAGTCGTTGTCGTTGGTACGCAATGGGGAGACGAGGGTAAAGGCAAGATTACCGACTATTTGGCCGAGAAGGCCGACGTCGTCGCCCGTTATCAAGGCGGGAATAACGCCGGGCATACTATCCTTATAGATAACAAGAAATACAAGTTAACAATGGTTCCATCCGGAATTTTCAATCAGAACAAGCTCTGCGTCATCGGGAACGGAATGGTCATCAATCCGGCCGCTCTCGTGGAAGAAATTCAGTACATTCAGGACAACGGATTTTCCACCGACAATTTGAAGATTAGCGACCGCGCCCACGTCATTATGCCGTATCATCTGGTGCTCGACGCCTTGGAGGAAGACCGCAAGGCGGACAACAAGATCGGCACGACGCGCAAAGGCATCGGTCCTTGCTATATGGATAAAGCGGCGCGCAACGGCATTCGGATCGCCGATCTGATGGTGCCGGAAGCGTTCGCGGAGAAGGCCCGCGCCATTATCGCGGACAAGAACCAAGTCATTACACAAATGTACAGCGGAGAAGCGCTCGATGCGGACGGCATCATCAACGAGTACCTGGAGCTGGCCGAGAAGCTTCGTCCGTACGTGACCGATACGTCGGTCGTCTTGAACGACGCGATCGACGCCGGCAAGAAAGTGCTGTTCGAAGGCGCGCAAGGCGTCATGCTCGACATCGACCAAGGCACGTATCCGTACGTGACCAGCTCTAACCCTTCGGCTGGGGGCGTGTGCATCGGCTCCGGCGTCGGTCCTTCCAAGATCAGGGAAGTTATCGGCGTGGCCAAAGCGTACACGACCCGCGTAGGCGACGGTCCGTTCCCGACGGAGCTGGACAATGAGATCGGCCAATGGATTCGCGACAAGGGACACGAGTACGGCACCGTCACGGGACGCCCTCGCCGCGTCGGTTGGTTCGATTCGGTTGTCGTCCGCCATGCCCGCCGCGTCAGCGGCATCACCGGACTCAGCCTGAACTCGCTGGACGTGCTGACCGGACTGGACACGGTGAAGATCTGCACGGCCTACAAGTTCCGCGGCGAGCTGATGGAGCACTATCCGGCCAACCTGAAGCTGCTTGAAGAGTGCGAAGCGGTATACGAAGAGCTTCCGGGCTGGCACGAGGATATCTCCGGAGCGAAGCAGATCAGCGATCTGCCGGAGACGACCCAGCGCTTCATCGCGCGCATTACCGAGCTGACGGGCATTCCGATCGCCATCTTCTCGGTCGGCCGCAACCGCGAGCAGACGAACCAGGTCGCTCAAATCTACGGATAATCATCGGGATCGCCATTCAGGCAAAAGAAAGCCCTGCATTCCCCCCTTCACGAGGTGCATAACCTCGGAGGATGGGGGAATGCAGGGCTTTTTCTCGTATATCCGGCCGCGTCTCAGCTTTCGGCAATTGCAGCCCAATGGCCCGGGCGGACTTCCTCGAATCGCGAACGCTCCAGTCCGTACGGATCGGCTTTGGAAGCTTCGTCGTGCGTCGCGAGAGGCTTGTTCCTCTCGACTGTCGGATCCGGTATCGGAATGGCGGACAGCAGCGTCTTCGTATAGGGGTGGATCGGGTTCTCGTATAATTCCTCGCTATCGGCGAGTTCGACGATTTTCCCCCTGTACATGACTGCGACCCGGTCGCTGATGTGCTTGACCATCGACAGATCGTGGGCGATGAACAGATAGGTCAAGCCCAGCCGCTCCTGCAACTCTTCCAGCAGCTTCACGATCTGCGCCTGCACAGAGACGTCCAGGGCGGACAACGGCTCGTCGCACACGATAAATTCCGGCTCGACGGCGAGCGTGCGCGCAATGCCGATCCGCTGGCGTTGACCTCCGGAAAACTCGTGAGGGTAGCGCAGGGCGTGCGAAGCATCCAGTCCGACAAGCTCGAGCAGTTCCTCGACCCGCCGCCGCCGTTCTTTGCCGCTTCCGGCCATTCCGTGCACATCCAGAGCTTCGCCGATAATATCGGCAACCCGCAATCTCGGATTCAAGGACGCATAGGGGTCCTGAAAAATAATTCCCATATGCCGCCTCATCCGTTTCATTTCCGTTTTGTTTAAATATTGCAGAGGGATGCCCTTGAACAGCACCTCGCCTCCCGTAGCTTCATACAGACGCAGAATCGTTCGTCCGGTCGTCGACTTGCCGCTGCCGGATTCCCCGACGACGCCCAACGTTTCCCGGGCCCGGATGTCGAAGCTGACATCGTTGACGGCCTTCACGATCCGGCCTTTGCCGAGGTCGAAGTGCTGCCTTAGCGACCGAACCTGCAGCAGCGGCACGTCTTCTTTACTGAGCGCTTGGGTCGGAATCGGCTTCGGCTTTTTCTTATCGTCCAGGCGAGGCAGCGCTTGAAGCAGCTTACGCGTATAGGGATGCTGCGGATCGGCGAATATGCGCTCCGTCGTTCCGCTCTCCACGATTTCTCCGTCTTTCATGACGATAACACGGTCGCACATGCCGGCCACGACTCCGAAATCGTGCGTGATCAGGATGATCGACGTGCCGAGCTGCCGCTGCAGCTCCTTCATTTCATGGAGAATTTGCGCCTGGATCGTCACGTCCAACGAGGTGGTCGGCTCGTCGGCGATCAGCAGCGCCGGGCGGCAAGCCAAGGCGATCGCAATCATGACCCGCTGTCGCATGCCTCCGGAAAATTCGTGCGGATACTGCTCGTAGCGAGCTTCGGCGTTCGGTATGCCGACCATCTTCAGCATGTGGATCGCTTCCGCGCGGGCTTGTGCCTGGCTCAGCTTCCGGTGCTTGATCAAGCTTTCTTCGATCTGCCGGCCGATCCGCATGGTCGGATTCAGAGAGGACATCGGATCTTGGAAGATCATTCCGATCTCCCGACCCCGAATGGCTTCCATCTCGACGTCTGTCTTATCCGCCAGATTCTCTCCCTGGAATACGATTTCTCCGCCTTTCACAAGGGAGGGGGGCGAAGGCAGCAGGCGCATAATCGTTCGGGCGGTCACGCTCTTCCCGCTGCCGGATTCTCCGACAATGCCCAGCGTCTCTCCTCTGTAAACATCGAAACTTACGTCTCGTACCGCTTCCACTTCTTTTTGACGCGTAAAAAAGGAAACCGATAACCGGCTGACTTGCAATAATTTATCCATGTTGATCACCTGATGAATGAAGGATATTGACTTTTTAATAGCTCTAAAATAAAATCTACTATATCAATCGGAATAATGCAAATTAAAAACAATGGAATAGACGATCGGTTTGTCCAAAAGGAGCTGACTCAGCTTGGGGAATGAAACTGCTGCAATTACGGTCAGCTATGCGGAACGTGTAACTGCCTTATATCGCAAGATGATGAACCATCCGGCGTACAGGCCGGTTCTGCTTTTGACGGGGGCCCCTGCGAACGCCGTTGCATATGCGGTCCACCGCTATCGGAAGTCCGCCTCCGGCTATGATCGTGCGATTGAAGAAATCCGGAGCCGGCTGCTGCAATCCGGACGCCGCGACGAACTGTTGAAGGAAACCCGGGAACAGCTTCGCCGTAAGAGGGAATTTTTCGGGTACGGGTCGGGAGAGCAAGAGCTTGAACGCGAGGCGGAGCGGATCGTCTCCTGGAAGTTTCAGGAGGAGGTCAAGGCAAGCTGGGAGCGGCGGCCGCCGTCCGATCGCAATACGAGCGGCGCTCTCGCCGATACGTTCGGCCGGCTGGTAGAGAATCGAGCCTTCTTGAGCCTATCGTTGATTTTTGCTTTTCCGATGTACTTGCTGATGCTGGTTTACGCCAATCCTTATCTGAAATATATCGCCGAACGGCTGGTGATGGCTCTGTTCGTCATACTCGGAGTCGCCGTCCTCGTCTTCACGATTTTGTATTTATCGCCGACCAATCCAGCGGCCAATTTGTTGGGAGACACGGCGACCAACGAGCAGATCGCTTCGTTCAATCGTCTGTACGGATTGGATCAGCCGTATCTGGTTCAGCTATGGGATACGCTGAGGGGCATCTTCACCTTCGATCTGGGCAAGTCGTTCGCGGGCAACGAGAGCGTGACGACCGCCATAAGCAACAAGTTTCCGGTCACGCTGACGCTGACGGCCATCTCCACGCTTGTCGCGGTGCTGATCGCCTTGCCGATCGGAATCATCTCGGCAACCCGGCCGAATTCATTTTTCGATTACAGCTTTATGTTCATCGCCTTGCTCGGACTGTCGATTCCCAACTTTTGGCAGGGCCTTATTTTTATCCTGAACTTTTCGATTCAATTGCCTTGGCTGCCCGCAACCTATAATCCACATAACTGGCTGTCGGCGATCATGCCGATTGTCGTGCTGGGGACGGGATTAACCGCAGCGGTAGCCCGAATGACCCGTTCGTCGACGCTGGAAGTTATTCACGAGGATTATATTACGACCGCCAGAGCCAAGGGACTTTCCCGCAGGCGCGTCATTTGGCGGCATGCGGTGGGCAACGCGCTGATTCCGATCGTTACGGTCATTGGCTTGCAGTTCGGCAGTATGCTCGGGGGAGCGGCCGTTACCGAGAAGGTGTTCAACATTAACGGTATCGGAAGCTACATCGTAGACAAACAGTTTATTCCCGACATTCCGAGCGTTATGGGTGGAGTCGTCTATACAGCCATTACGATCTCCATCGTGAACGTCATCGTCGACCTTCTGTACGCCTTCTTCGATCCTCGCATCCGTACGAAGATGAAACAATACTAAAGCAGGTGCTGATCTTGTCAGACTCTACTCTTAAACAACAAGTGCAATTCCGGCTGAAATCGAGTCCGGAATACGGTCAAGCGAGCTTTGCCGGCTTCACGTCTCTCTTGATAGCCGCAGTATTGCTGATTAACGGAGGCATTCTGGGCGGAGGGGCGGTCAATACCGGAGCGGCGGCTGCAGGGGCGGCCTATCTGATCTTCGCGCTTCTGCAATTCGTGGTATGGGGATGGATCAGAAGCAATCTGAGCCGATCCGGCGAAATCAAGCGTTCCGTCAGAGCCGCCGGTTACGTGCTGCTGTTGAGTCTCTTAACGGCCAACGTATTTATCGCTACCGCCGCTTTTCAACTCATTAAACGGAAAAAAAGCGCCGCATACACGCTCGCCGTATATACGCTGCTGACGACCGTGCTCGTCTTCGCCGTATCGGCGCTTAACCTGTTCAAGCCTTACGTATCCGACGGGTTCCTGCCCGGCATGCTGATTCTGATCGTTGCGGCGGTGGTGCAATTCGTCGCGCTGCTGGCCGCGGCCCGGTACGGGCACCGGACGGAATTGCCCGGTTGGCTGTGGCTGATCGCCGTCTTGGCGATCGCCACCGCGGCTACCGGCAATCTGTTCGCTCTGTTTCTCGGGTGGCTGCTGATCGCCAAGCTTCGCGACGGGGGCCG